>WNGF01000011.1_pt1 | contig 219155 bp, 185 predicted proteins | sample 5400641 | NCBI WGS metagenome assembly WNGF01 (sample SAMN13153371, study PRJNA577476) | soil metagenome | isolation source: 80 cm soil or saprolite under grassland replicate 2 | place: USA:California | collected 2016-06-15 | reverse complement strand
GCTGAACCCTGACGAGTGGGTGTGGAAGAATATCAAGCATGATCGGCTCGGTCGGAGTGGGGTCGATAGCGTTGCGGACTTGAAGTCCAAGGCCTTGGCGGCGCTGCATCGGCTGCAAAAGCTACCGCATCTTGTCCAGAGCTTCTTTCGGGATCTGAACCTGCGTTACATCACCGCCTAATCAGTCCACTTACTTATATTCTCCTTAGTAGGTTTCCCATCTTCGACAGTAGAGGAGCCGAGAGGAATGGATGTCCTGGGCGCTTGGGCGCTTGATGCTTCGGCGTCGTCATCGGCTGGGTGACGTATCGCACGCTACGCCGGCAGAACGACGCGGTCGCGCTCTCCGACATCGCGACCGTGATCGGTGCCGTCGGTGGTGGCGCGGTGGCCGGCCTGTTCGGTCAAGGGCGCCTCTTTGCGTGGTATTCGATCGGGCTGGCGATCGGCTTCTTCAGCTACCTGATAGTTGCGGTCAGGCTCCTCCGGGACGTCAACTGGCTGAGCCGCGATTGAACCGCGTCGGCCTCCTCCTGCTGGGTCTCGCCGTCGGCGGGGCTGCCGTCGCGTTGTGGTGGACGCTCGCGTGGCGGACGCTCGGCAGGCGAAGGGAGGGGCGCCGGATCCGACACCTAACGTGGGAGGGTCTCAGGGAGCGGAGGTGGCGAGGCACGCCCGAGAACGCAGAGGTGCCGGGGTATATGCCACCGGGGGACATATCAGTGCCCGTGCGACCGGAGCCACGCTATGCCAACGTCAGCGTGACACAGGTGCGTCGAGCCTGGGCGCGGGAAGAGGGCGGACGCGCCCCAATGGAGGACCTGGTGCTGGGAGTGAGCATCGGACCGCTGGACCGTGACAGCCTGGTGCAGCAGCCTGTGCCCTTCCCATTCCAGCCTCGGGAGGACGCGTGGCTGCGTGTGCTCGTCAGCAGTACCGATTTCATCGTCGGCAGGGATCTCCACGACCTGGCACGCGGGGCGTCAGGCGTAGAGCAGTCGCTGCTGCTACCGGCCGACGGGTCACCGTCACTCACCGAAGATGGGCGACCGCAGTTGCGGTTCGCGCTCCGTCCGCGGGTGTTCAGCACGGCGCGGGCGCGGATCAGCTACTACTACCGCGATGCCTTGGTGCAGTCCCAGCGGCTCGACGCCTACCCTTCCGTCGCCCTACAGCAGACGTTGGTGTCTGTGGTCACCGATTACACTGCGTCCGCGATGCTGGACGGCCTCGAGCAGATCCCTGCCGCTCCGCGGCTCAGCATACTGGTCAACAATGGACCCGGCACCACCCATCAGCTCGTGCTTCGGCCACCAGCGAAGGCGGTTCCCGCCGACCACCCCGCGGTCCCTGTCTCACTGCCCACCGAGTCGGTCGGGCCACTGATCTCCAAGCTGCGGGCCGGACTCACGCAGATGGTGTCGTCGAGCAGGATGCGCAGGAAGCGCGATCTCGTCCAGGACCTGCGGCGGCTGGCCCCAGTCGGACTGGAACTGCACCGCAAGCTGTTCCAGCAGGCACCGGAGGTGCTCGGCCCGCTGATCCGGCCGGCGCCTCGCCCCCTGCTGTCCATCACCCGGCCGCGCAATGTTACGTTCACCATCCCATGGACCTGCCTGTACCAGATCGGGCTGCCAACTGACGTGCCCATTGAGCGAGTGGATGTCTGCCCGCTGGTCACCGATTCCTGCTCGTCGAGCGGCAGCCACTGGAGCCCGCGCTCAAGGCAGCCCGGTTCGCGTTCCTCGCCGTCGGCAACCTTTTTGGCCTGGTTTACAGCGCACCAGCGCACATGCATGGGCTTATCTTCACGTAATCGCTGCTCGCCAGCCGACTTCGGTCCAATAGGCGCGGTGACGGGGCATGGCGTCGTCTCGCCGCTCCAACCTGATAGCCTGCTCAGGATCAATTGCTGATCGCAGGAGGGTGAGGCCAACGCGAGAGGCCTGGATCAGCGTTTCGCTCGCTCATACGCCTACGAGGTGGAAGGCTGCCCAGTCGCTGGGATGACCGTAGGGCGTGGGGCTGAGATGACGCCGATGCCACCGACGAATACGGGGAATCACCTCCGTCAGAAGGTGTCGACCAGGACTTCTCGCGGCGGCATGGCGCAGTGTGCGTTCGAGCTGCGGCCGAGCGGCCAGATATGCGTCCTCGTCGGCACGCGATAACGTCCGAAGCCAGATCTGCGCAGCCCGCAGTGCGAACGCTGGCGCCCCTGGTCCGTCAGGCCGGTGGCGTAGCAACTCGTAGAACCTCGTCATGAACAGCGCTGTCACCTCGTCCTCAACGGGCCACAGCGCAGCGACGATAGCGGCGGCGCCGGCTCGCAGCAGGCCAGTCGGCAGGCCAACCACTTCATCCGGTGCCGTGAGGATGTCGAAGTGGCCCGACTGACAGGCGGACAGGACTACCAGCCGCGCATCGACCCGGACACTGGTTGTGATTTCGCGTAGCGTGAGCTGGTCCGCGCCGAGCAGCAGCGCCGAGTCCAAGGGATCGCCGAAGCTGCCCTTGCCGTGGCACGCGAGGTGGAGATGCGTCGCACCGTCCAGGTGTGCCAGGAGGAAGTCTTTGGTGGCGCCTGCTCCACAGGCCAGGTCGAGCTGCTCGCCGGCGAAGACTTGGCCGATGCTCGCCAGCTCGGCTTGGGCTGCGGGGAGTTGCAATGGTGATGGGAGCGGGTTGCCCAAGCCGACCAGCACCGGCGATCGGCCTGCCAGGCGCCGCGCTCGTTCGCGTGCAGCCCGGTAGATCACCGCACTCGGTGCATATGACACGGTCACTTCATCTAAGAAGTGCCGGACCACACCCTCCTCACGCCACCAGGCAGCTTGGAGCGGGAGCAGCCCCATCGGCCCGCATGGGATCAACACGACTTGGGTCGCCTTCCTGTCGCGTAGGGCCTGCGCCAAAGGGAACAGCAGGGCCTGGCCCACGGCGAGCAGCGCACGGTCCAGCGCAGCCTCAAGCAGGGCGGGCGGTCCCTGTTGCGCGAGCAGCACGCCCGGACGCGGATGGAGGGAGTTCATCGGCATCATCAAGAGCTCGATGATGTCCTTGCTGGTGATGCCGTTGCCGTCGACGGCGCGGACGCGCGCGCCATCGCCGGGCTGATCCGGTTCTGCTGGGGTGCCCTGTGCGTCGGCTCCTTCGCCGGTGACCATGAGGGCCGTGCTCCCATGCGGGGAGGCCAGGAGATAGACGATGGGTGGCCCGCCGACGGCGATGGTCGCGATCTCTGCGATCCCGGGACCGGCGAGGAACCGTTCGAACCCGGGGATCTCGCGGATCTGCGCCACCACCTGCATGAAGTGCAAGGCGACGTGCTCGGAGCCCGGTCCTGGCCCGGAAGCGGACAGTGCGCTGGTGTCGCTGGAGCGCTCGACCTGCTGCAGGGCGGTGCGCGCTTGAAGGAACTGGCCGTAGGCGACCCGGTCGACAGACCGAAGCCGGCTGAGGTCGGCCTCGTCTCGCGCCACCACCTCTCCGGACTCGCGCGCCCGAGCGTTCTCCAGCACCTCCACGGCCTGCTCGACACGGCCGGCACGGACCAAGGCGTACGCGGCCCAGCGCGGCAACGTGGGCGCTTGGCCGAGCTGTGCCATCCGGCTCTCGGCCGTCTTGCGGGATTGGTACACAACATCCGCCGCTCGCACGGCTGTGAGGAATGCCGTTGCCGCACCCTGCCAATCGTTCTGCTCCGCCAACAGCCATCCCAGCGACCCGGCGACCTCCTCACAGTCATTGGGTGCATTCGTGGGGGTGAGCACCTGAAGCGCCGCCGCGTAACACGCGGCAGCCCGCTCCAGGTCACCGGCAGTATCACGCTGCAGGAGGGCACGCCCAAGCCAGTAGCTGCTCCGAGCCCGGTCCAGCGGCCACCGCTGCCTGGAACGCTCCTGCAGCGCCAGCTCGAAACGACGAATCGCCTCGGCAACGCTGGCGGCGCGATCCCCGGTCTCATCTCGCAGACAGATCGTGCCGATGTTGTGTTGAAGCTGCGCCCACTGCCATGGCGCGAGCTCCCGGGTGAACCCTCTCAGTGCCTGCTTGAAGCACGCCAGTGCGCGCCGAGGTCCCGCCGCTCGAGCAACAGCAGGCCGAGCCGCCCCAGCACGTCAGCCTCTTCACCGGGCACGGGAAGCGCCGCCGCTCTGGCGGCCGCTAAGCGCAGCCGGGCCTCCAGATCGCCGCTCGTGTCGTCTAGGCTCGCGACCAATTGTTCGAATCCGGGGACGACTTCATCCGACCAGAACCGACCAACCGTGTCAGCCCACTCCTGCCATGCCTCGCTGTCCTCGCCCGCTCCCAGCCGTTCTACCAGCCGCACGAACGCGCGCATGGGCGTGTCGCTTTCTCCCTCGGGCGGCCCGGGCGACAGCCATTGTCGAGCCAGCGTTCGGGCACGCTCGTCCCGAACTTCCGGCTGAGCCTCAAGAAACGTCTGCAGGTCTTCCAGACTGGTTATCGTCAGGAGTTCGCTCAATGCCTGAGCCGCTCGCTGGTCCGCAAGGAACTCGGCCAAGTTCTCCAGGAAGCGGCGGTAACCCTCTGCGTCGCCCTCCGACATTCCAGAGACTGCGGCCTCCGGCTCACTGACGTCACGGAGCAGATCCCTGGTGAGAACGACCGGGAGCAGCGAGCGGCGTACCGGCAACGGCGGCCCCAACTCGCCGGCCAAGTCGCCAAGCCGTTGCCTGAGTACACTGAGCAGCGCATCGATTGCCGCCGTGTCCTCCCCGTTGAGCGGCGGATCAGGCAGCGCAAGCAACACCGGCGCCTCTGCCCTCGCCCGAACGACAACAAGAGGCGCGGTGATCGGAACAGCAGTCCCACACGCTGGACACTCGATCTCCACCTGCGACCACAGATCATCCTCCAACAGATCAGGTCGTTCCTGACCATCCACGATCGACCAGGCCAATCCCCGATTGGATCGCTTGCAAGTTGGGCAGCTCCACGTATAGGAGCCGAGACGAGAAGTTGGCATGTGCTCTCTAGAGAGTCGGGCGTGGCCGGTCAGATGCTATCTGACCATCTCATTTCCAACTGGGCTGAGGGCGACTCAGGGCTCGGGGAGACGTCGGCAGGGCAGCTCAGCAGCAGTCGGGATGGTGGAACCAGACCTGCTCCTCGGCCGATCCTGCTGGTGCCCATGGAGTGCTTCGCTCGTGAAGCGGAGCCGACGCCTTCAGTCTCGGTCGAGCCGATCATCTTTCCTGATTAGATTATCACGGTGGAATCCCCGAACCATCTCGGTCGGGTTGCTGGTCAGTGGAGGGACGGTCTCGGCGCCTGCCCGCGCGGTCAGCGGCGGTTGCGGCGTCGCTGGTCGCCGGCCAGCAGGGCCACGACCAGCCAGCCGATGCCGACCAGGCCGATCAGGGTGAGCGCCCGGTACACCAGGACGGCCGCGCCGGCGCTCGCCCCGGGCACGCCGTAGGCGACGAAGGTCGCCACCAGGCCGCCCTCGACGATCCCGAGGCCGCCAGGGGTGATGGCGACGCTGGTCACGACCTTCGACCCGGCGAACGCCAGCAGCACGGCGCCCCAAGGGGTCGGGCTGCCGACCGCCCGGAACGCCAGCGCCAGGCAGAGCACGTCGAGCAGCCAGTTGGCCGCCGACAGCGCGCCCGCCGCCGTCCACGTCGCAACGGACGGGCGGACGTGGGTGAGCGAGCGGGCCGATTCGCGGAAGCCCCTGCTCACCCGGCCCACCAGGTCCCCGGTCCGTCCCAGGTGGGTCTCGGCCCAGTCCAGCCCGCGGACCAGGAGGAGCGGGTAGCGGAACAGCATGGCCGCTCCCGCCGAGCCGGCGAAGGCCACCGACAGGATCGGGAGCAGGACCGGCTCGGCGCCGCCCCCGGCGACCAGGGCGCCCACCAGCGCCACGCCGGCCAGCGCGCAGAAGGCGATCGCCCCGGACGCCAGCTCGCTCCAGGCGGCAACCGCAGTGTCCGCCCCGAAGCGGCGGTACCTGGTGAAGGAGTACCCCTCGGCCACGGCCACGCCGGCTGGCACGGACAGCGAGATGGCGTTGCTGGCCAGCGTGACCAGGTTCATCTGGAGGCGGTCGGCCTCGACGCCGCCGGCCCGCAGCACGATCCGCTGGGCTTCGGCCAGGGGCGGGACGGAGGCGAGCTCGGCGGCGGCGGCGAGCCCGACCCAGGACCAGCCGAGGTTGGACATGGTCGAGCCGAAGCCCGTGAACAGGTCCCGCTGGCGGACCAGGAAGTACAGGACCGCCCCGACCGCGGCGACCTGGAGCGCCAGGTGGAGCGGCAGGGACCGCCGCGACCGGCGCTCCGCTTCCGCCGGCGACCTCGCTCGTGCACGCATGCACCCAGCGTAGAGGCGTCCGGGCCGGCGGCGAGGGGAGGGCGCCGCCGGCGGCGAGGGGGCCGCCATCGGCGGCTCAGAGCTTGCGGCCGACGCCTCCGTAGATCCCGCCCGACACGTCCGGGTTCGAGCGGTCCGGCCGCCAGTCCTGGACCTGCACCAGGCCGGGCGCCACCAGCTCGAACCCGTCGAAGTAGCGCTCGATCTGTTGCCGGGAGCGCAGCGTCACCGGGGCGGTGCTGCGCTGGTACGCGCGCAGGACCCTGTCCGCCACCGCCGTCGCGGCGTCGTCCACGTCCACCGTGCCGTGGGAGACCGTCAGGTAGCTGCCGGCGGTCATGGCGTCGCGGAGCTGGGTCACGATCCCGGCCGGGTCGCTGTCGTCCTGGATGAAGTGGAGGATCGCCACGAGCAGGAGCGCCACCGGCTGGTCGAGGTCGATGACCTTGTGCAGGCCGGGGTGCCCGAGGATGGTCGAGGGGTCGCGCAGGTCGGCCTGGATGACCGTGGTGTTGTCGCCGTCCAGCAGCGCCCGGCTGTGGGCGAGCACGATCGGGTCGTTGTCCACGTAGACCACGCGGGCGTCCGGCGCGATCCGCTGGGCGATCTCGTGGACGTTGCCCTGGGTCGGCAGGCCGGTACCGATGTCCAGGAATTGCCGGATGCCGGCCTCGCCGGCGAGGAAGCGGACGGCCCGCTGCAGGAACGCCCGGTTCTCCCGCGCCATGGCGCGGACCATCGGCGTAGCTGCCAGGGCCAGCTCCGCGGTCTCGCGGTCGGCGGGGAAGTTGTCCTTGCCGCCCAGGAAATAGTCGTAGATCCGGGCGGGGTGCGCCACGTTGGTGTTGATCTCCGCGGTCCAGTCCTCGTCCGCCACGCTGTCCTCCGTTCCGCCCCGGTCGATGGGGCCGTGCACGTAGAGGCGCCGCCTGCTGAGCGACGCGTACCGGACGCTACCGGAGCAGCTCGTTGAAGTCGCCGTCGCTTGCGCCCAGGAGGAACGCTTCGAACTCGCTGGGGGTGAAGACCAGCGCCGGGCCCTCCGGGTGCCGGGAGTTGCGCACCGCCACTCCGCCGCCCGGCAGCTTCGCCGCCTCGACGCAGTTGCCCTGGGCGCTGCTGCGTGCGCTCTTGCGCCATGCAACGTCGCGCAGCTCCAGTGAGGGCATGCCGTTGTACGTCTCGTCCATTCAGACCTCTCCCAAGATCTCGCTGAGGATCTCCACGGTCCTGCTCGGCGGCTCGCTGCGCACCGAGATTGTCTCCATGACGTGGAGGTACTGGTCGACGTCGTCGCGCTTGTCGAGGTAGAGCGCGTTGGTCAGGTGCTCGACGTAGACGACGTCGGGCAGCTCCTCGTCGCCGAAGCGCAGGATGCTGAACGCGCCGACCATGGCCGGGTGCGCCCCCGCGCCGAACGGCAGCACCTGCAGGGTCACGTTCGGCAGGGCCGTCGCCTCGATCAACCGCCCGAGCTGCGCCCGCATCACCTTCGGCCCGCCAACCGGCCGTCGCAACACTCCCTCGTCCACCACCACCCACAACCGCGGCGCGTCCACCCGCGTCAGCAGTGACTGCCGCCCCATCCGAAACGCGACCCTGCGCTCCACCTCTTCCGCCGTGTCGTTCAGGTGCGCCCCGCGCACCACCGAGCGCGCATACGCCTCGGTCTGCAGCAGCCCCGGCACCAACTGCCCCTCGTACGACCGGATCAGCGACGCCGCCGACTCCAGGTCCACGTACGCCCGGAACCACGACGCCACCACATCCCCGTAGTGCTGCCACCAGCCAGGCTGGTTCGCCTCCCGCGCGACCGCCAGCAGGTCCGCGACCTCCCCGGGGTCGGTGACCCCGTACAGCCGCAGCAGATCGACCACGTCGCGCTCTTTGAAGCCGACCTGCCCGTTCTCGAGCCGGTGGATCTTCCACTCCGAGGCACGGATCGCCGCGCCGGCCTGCTCCCGCGAGAGGCCGCTCTGCACCCGGAGTCGGCGCAGCTGCGAGCCGACCAGCATCCGGCGGACGGTCGGTCCGCCTCCCGGCTGAGCCTCGGTCACGTCCCCTCCCGTGCAGAGCGGGTCGTCCACGGTCTGCCGCCCACGCATCCGAGGTCCGCACATAGCGTCAGCAATTGCAGATGGCGATTGCATCCGCACTTGGCGGAATGCATCATAGCGCATGGCAGGAACCGGCCAGCCCCCTACCGGCTCACCTGAGGACCGCGATGACGCAGCGACACCTCGACACGCCCCGCGCGCCGCGGGTCCTGGTCGTCGATGACAGCTCCTACCTGCGGCGCTGCATCTGCCGGGCGCTGGAGCGCGCCGGGCTGACGGTGGTCGGCGAGGCCGCCGACGGGTTCCAGGCCCTTGCCCAGGCGGCCGCGCAGCATCCCGACGTGGTCCTCATGGATCTGCGCATGCCCAGGATGGACGGCATCCGGGCCACCCGCGCCCTGCGGGCACAGCACCCGGACACCCCCGTGCTGCTGTGGACCGGGGACAGCGACGTCCACCTCGGCGGCGCCGTGCGGGAGGCGGGCGCGCACGCCGGGCTCTCCAAGGGCGTCTGCACCGCGGACCTGGTCGCCGCGCTGCGAAGGATCTGCGCGGCCCAGTGAGGGTCACACAGCGAGACCACACAGCGAGACCGCCCCCGACGGTGTGAGCGCGCGCGCCGCGGTGAGAGCGCTCCCATCTCCGTGCTTGACGCTCATACGGCAGGCAGGCAAGCTGAGAGCGCTCTCACGCCTCATCGGGGGTCACATGGTGGAACTGGACGGGTCGTCGCCGGCGCAGCGCAACCGGGCCACGCTCGAGGAGGTGGCCGAGCTGGCGGGGGTGTCGCGTGCGACCGTGTCGCGGGTGATCAACGGCAAGCCGCGCGTCTCGCACGATACGCGGGTGGCCGTGGAGCGCGCCGCCACGCGCCTCGGCTACGTGCCCAACCGCGCCGCGCGGAGCCTGGTGACCCGCCGCAACGACTCGATCGGGCTAGTGATCCCGGAGCCCACGGCGCAGTTCTTCAACGACCCGTTCTTCCCCCGCCTGGTGCGGGGCGTGACCGAGGGGCTCGCCGAGCCGGGCGTGCAGCTCGTGCTGTTCATGCCCCAGTCCAGCAAGCAGGAGGCCCGCCTCGCCGACTACCTGGCCGGCGGGCACGTCGACGGGGTGCTGCTGGTCTCGCTGCACGGCTTCGACGGCCTGCCGCTCGGCCTCAAGCGCCAGGGCATCCCGGTGGTGCTGTGCGGCCGGCCGCTGGCCGCCGCGGACCTGTCCTACGTGGACGCCGACAACGAGCACGGCGCGGTCCAGGCCGTCACCCACCTGGTCGAGCAGGGCCGGCAGGTGATCGCCACCGTGGCCGGGCCGCAGGACATGGGCGCCGGCGTCGACCGGCTGGAGGGCTACCGGCGGGGCCTGCGGGCCGCCGGGCGCCCTGTCGACCCGGAGCTCGAGGAGATCGGCGACTTCACCTTCGAGGGCGGCCAGGTGGGGATGCAGGCGCTGCTGGAGCGGCGGCCGGACATCGACGCGGTGTTCGTCACCTCGGAGCTGATGGCGCTCGGCACCATGAGCGCGCTGCGCGCCCGCGGGCGCCGCGTGCCCGACGACGTGGCCGTGGTGGGGTTCGACGACTCGCCGGTCGGGCTCACCGCCAACCCGCCGCTGACCACCATCCGCCAGCCGACCGAGCTGCTCGGCCGGGAGATGACCCGCCTGCTGCTGCAGATGATCAGCACCGGCGACCAGCGGCCGCAGCACCTCATCCTCGGCACCGAGCTGATCGTGCGCGCCTCCTCCATCGCCGTGCCCGCCAGGCGCAGGGTGTCGCGCTCCCATCCGCCCGGCTCGACCTTGCCCGCCGAGCGCCGAGCGTCCCCTGGCAATCCTCGCAGACGCCCCTCTTGACACGCTCTTTACCGGCGAGCATTGTGTGAGAGCGCTCTCACAGACGGAGCGATCTGGCACTCGTACCGCGGAGGCCACGCCCCGGTCGCGGGGCGGGCAACGGGCAGCACCGACGTCGGCGGGCTCCAGTCCGGCGAGTCGGCCAAGCTGGCGGCGTTCAGCCCGCAGTGGAACACCGGCTTCAAGCAGGGGACCTTCGCGACGCTGACCTGCCCGGCCTGGATGATGGGCTATATCAAGGACCAGGCGCCGAAGACCGCGGGCAAGTGGGACATCGCCTCCGTCCCGGGTGGCGGCGGCAACTGGGGCGGCTCGTTCCTCGCCGTCCCCAAGCAGAGCAGGCACCAGAAGGAGGCCTACGACCTCGCGGCCTGGCTGACCGCGCCCGAGCAGGAGCTGGCGGTCTTCAAGGAGCTCGGCAACCTGCCGTCGCAGCCGCAGCTCCTCGACAACCCGGCCGTCGCTGCCCTCAAGAACCCGTTCTTCAACAACGCCCCGGTCGGCCAGATCTTCGGGACCTCGGCCAAGACCCTCCAGCCGCAGTACCTGGGGCCCAAGAACGGCCCGGTCCGCCAGGCGGTCGAGAACGCCCTGCGCCGGGTCGAGCAGGGGCAGCAGGGGTCTGACGCCGCCTGGTCGCAGGCGGTGCGAGACGCCAGGCGGGTCGCTACCTAGACACCGGGAACCCTGGGCACGAGGCGGGCACGAAGGTGACCAGCAGGCTTGGCACGGCGACCACCCGGGGGGGCGGCACCCCCGCCCCCCCGGCCGCCGCCTCGCCCCCCCGGCCGCCGCTGTCGGTCCGGCTGCGACGGCTCGACGGCACCATCTCGCCCTACTTGTACATCGCGCCGTTCTTCTTCCTCTTCCTGGCGTTCGGGCTGTTCCCGCTCGTCTACACCTTCTACGTCTCGCTGACGAGCTGGGACCTGGGCAGCCCCACCCACGCCTATGTCGGGCTCCGCAACTACGGGGAGCTGCTGGCCGATCCCTACTTCTGGAACGCGCTGCGCAACACGGTCGTCATCTGGGTGCTCTCCACCACCCCCCAGCTCCTCGCCGCGCTCGGCCTGGCGCACGTGCTGAACCGGCGGCTCAAGATGCGGACGCTGTTCCGGGTGGGGATGCTGGCGCCCAACGTCACCTCGGTGGCCGCGGTCGCGATCATCTTCGCGCAGCTCTTCGGCCGCGACTTCGGCCTCGTCAACTGGCTGCTGCACCTCGTCGGGCTCGGGCCCGTCGACTGGCAGGTCGGGCGCCTGGCCTCGCAGCCGGCCATCTCGCTCATGGTGATCTGGCGCTGGACCGGCTACAACACGCTCATCTACCTGGCGGCACTGCAGGCGGTGCCGCGCGAGCTCTACGAGGCGGCCAGCATCGACGGGGCGTCCAGCGGCCAGCAGCTCCGGCACATCACCATCCCGATGCTGCGGCCGACCATCATCTTCACCGTGATCGTCTCGACCATCGGCGGGATGCAGCTCTTCGCCGAGCCGCTGCTGTTCGACAGCCAGCCGGGCAGCGTCACCGGCGGCGCCGGCCGGGAGTTCCAGACCGTCGCCCTGTACCTGTACGAGCAGGGCTTCCGCAATCTCGAGTTCGGCTACGCCGCGGCCATCGCCTGGGCGCTGTTCGTGGTGATCGTGATCGCCGCCGCCATCAACTACGGGATCACCAGGCGCATCCACTCGACCGACCAGTGACCGGAGGACACATGACTTCGATCGTCCAGCCCGTGCCGCTGCCGGACCTCCGGCAGCGGCACGGCGCGCGCCGGCCGGGCGGCGGGCTGACGCGGCTCAACCGGGCAGGGCCGCTCACCTACGCGGTGCTCCTGGCGGCCCTGCTCGGCTCGGCGTTTCCCCTCTACTGGACCTTCGTGGTCTCGTCGCAGACCAACGAGGTGGTCGCCCAGACGCCGCCGGCGCTGCTGCCGGGCGGGCACCTCTTCGAGAACGCGGCGCGCGTCTTCGACACGACCAACTTCCAGCAGGCGCTGCTGAACTCGCTGGTGGTGGCCGGCTCGGTGACCCTGTCGGTGGTGGTGTTCTGCTCGCTGGCCGGGTTCGCCTTCGCCAAGCTGCCCTTCCGCGGCCGCGGGGCCCTGCTGGCGTTCGTGGTCGCCACCATGATGGTGCCGACCCAGCTCGGCATCATCCCCTCTACATCCTGATGAGCAGGCTCGGCTGGAGCTCGCACCTCCAGGCGGTGATCGTCCCCACCATGGTCACCGCCTTCGGGGTGTTCTGGATGCGCCAGTACATCCGCGGGGCGGTGCCTGACGAGCTGCTGGACGCCGCGCGGGTCGACGGCTGCCACACGCTGCGCCTGTACTGGCACGTGGTGCTGCCCGCGATCCGGCCCGCCGCCGCCGTGCTCGGCATGCTCACCTTCGTGCAGGCGTGGAACGACTTCCTGTGGCCGCTGGTCGTGCTGAGCCCCGACAACCCCACGGTGCAGGTGGCGCTCTCGACGCTGGCGGGCGGCCGCTATCAGGACTACAGCCTGGTGCTCGCCGGCACGGCCCTGGGAACCCTGCCGATCCTCGGGATCTTCGTCCTCTTCGGCCGCCAGATCGTCGGCGGGATCATGGAAGGCGCGGTCAAGGGATGAGCGCCGTCGCCGCCACCGCCCCCCGCCCCCGGCCCGAGCCGGTCGCCGGCCTGGCCTTCCCGGCCGATTTCCTGTGGGGCGCGGCTACCGCGTCCTACCAGATCGAGGGCGCCACGCGCGAGGACGGCCGCGGCCCCTCTATCTGGGACACCTTCAGCCGCACGCCCGGCAAGGTCCGCAACGGGGACACCGGCGACCGGGCCGCCGACCACTACCACCGCTACCGCGAGGACGTGCAGCTCATGGCGGAGCTGGGCCTGCGCGCCTACCGCTTCTCGGTCGCCTGGCCGCGCGTGCAGCCGCACGGCAGGGGACCGGCCGACCAGCGCGGGCTGGACTTCTACAAGCGCCTGGTCGACCGCCTGCTGGAGCTCGGCATCGAGCCGTGGCTCACCCTGTACCACTGGGACCTGCCGCAGGCGCTCGAGGACCAGGGCGGCTGGCCCAGCCGGGACGTGGCCGAGCGCTTCGCGGACTACGCTCAGCTCGTCTACGCGGCCCTGCACGACCGGGTCACCCACTGGACGACCCTGAACGAGCCGTGGTGCACGGCCTTTGTCGGCTACGGCTCGGGCCGGCACGCGCCCGGCCGCCGCGACGGGGCCCTGGCGGTCCGTGCCGCGCACCACCTGCTGCTCGGCCACGGCCTGGCCCTGCAGGCGATGCGGGCGATCTCCCCCCGGGGCGAGCTCGGCATCACCCTGAACCTGTACCCGGTGCACGTCGCGTCGCCGTCCGCCGCCGACGCCGACGCGGCGCGGCGCGTCGACGGCCTCCAGAACCGCCTGTTCCTGGACCCGGTCCTGCGCGGCGGCTACCCGGACGACGTGCTGCGCGACCTCGAGCCCGTGACCGGGCTCGCGCACCTGCGCCCGGGCGACGAGGCCGTCATGGCGACGCCGATCGACCTGCTCGGCGTCAACTACTACCAGCGGCACGTGGTCGCGGCGGCCTCGGACCGGCCCCACGCGGCCTCGGACCCGGACTTCGCCGGCCAGTTCCCCGGCGCCGAGGACGTCCTGCTCGTGCCGCAGGACGGGCCGCGCACCGCCAACGGCTGGTCGGTCGACGCCGGCGGCCTGCTCGACCTGCTGCTCTGGCTGCACAGGTCCTACCCGCCGGTGCCACTGGCCGTCACCGAGAACGGCGCCGCCTTCGACGACTACGCCGACCCCGAGGGCAACGTCCACGACCCCGACCGGGTCCGCTTCCTCGACGGGCACTTCCGCGCCGCCCACCAGGCCCTCGCTCAGGGCGTGGACCTGCGCGGCTACTTCGTGTGGTCGCTGCTGGACAACTTCGAGTGGGAGGACGGCTACTCGCGCCGCTTCGGCATCGTCTACGTCGACTACCCGACCCAGCGCCGCGTCCTCAAGGACAGCGCTCACTGGTACCGCGAGGTCATCGCCCGCGGCGGCCTCCAGGACGGGCAGGCAGGCGCGCCGCCGGAGCTTCGTGCGCGACCCGAGCGACCTTCTCCAGAAAGCAGGTGAACCGTGACCGCCCGCCGCCCGCCGGGCAGTGGTGGCGGGCCCGTCGTCGGCTGTGAGGTCCGAGTGTGCGCCTGAACTGTACAGTAACTGGCATGGACGCAATCGACCGAGGGGGCGCGGAAGCCGCCTCGACCGCCTCGACCGGCGTGCCCGCGCTGGACCTCGGAGCGCGGCTCCGGGCCGAGCGCCTGCGGCAGGGGATGTCGCTGCGCGAGATGGCACGCCGCCTGGGGGTGAGCGCCAGCGCACTGTCGCAGATCGAGACCGGCAAGGCGCAGCCGTCGGTGAGCAAGCTGTTCGACATCGTCAACCTGCTGAACACGTCGCTGGACGGCCTGCTGGCCGGCGAGCCCGCGCAGCGCCCGGCAGACCGCGGCGACGCGGCGGACGGCCCCGGCGGGCCCGGCCGCGTGGTGCTGTCCCGCGGCCCCGCGGCCGAGGGGTTCCTGTCGTTCCAGCGCTCGGGCGAGCACGAGGTGCTCGAGCTGGAGTCCGGGGTCCAGTGGCGCCGGCTCACGGCCGGGTCGCTGCAGGGCGTGGAGTTCCTCCACGTGACCTACTCGCCGGGCGCCTGCTCCTCGCGCGAGGGCGCGTTCATGCGGCACGCCGGCCAGGAGTTCGGCTACCTCCTGTCCGGTCGGCTGGTGGTCGAGGTCGGCTTCGACTCCTATGAGCTGACCGGCGGCGACTCCATCAGCTTCCCGGCGACGACCCCGCACCGCCTCAGCAACCGGGGAGCCGAGCCCGCCTACGCCATCTGGCTCGTCCTCGGCCGTCACTCCCACTGAATTTGGTTAACCTTGCTTGACGCTCCACGGAGCGCTTCGTAAGTTGTGCTGAACAGCGGGAGAAACGAGGCGTCCATGGGCATCCGCACGTACGGGCCGAACGCCGTCGACTGGGAGGAGCGCGTCGACCTCGACCGGCTGCGACGGCAGCGGCTGGCACGGCTCGAGGAGGCACTGGAGCGGTCCCACCTGGGAGCGCTGCTGACCTTCGACTTCCACAACATCCGCTACATGACCTCGACGCATATCGGCACCTGGGCGATGGACAAGCTGATCCGGTTCGCCCTGCTGCCGCGCGGGGGCCGGCCGGTCGTCTGGGACTTCGGCTCGGCCGCGCGCCACCACCAGCTCTACAACTCCTGGCTCGACGGCCGGCCCGACGACCCCGAGAGCGGGCGCGCCCGCGCCGGCATCTCCACGCTGCGCGGCGCCTTCCACCCGCGGGCCGGCATCGCCGAGGAGGTCGCCCGCAAGATACGCCACGAGCTGGAGGAGCACGGTCTGGCCGGCGAGCCGCTCGGCGTCGACGTCGTCGAGATGCCCGTGCTGGCGGCGCTGGAGGCGGCTGGCCTGGACGTCGTCGACGGCCAGCAGGTCTTCCTCGACGCCAGGCGCATCAAGACCGGGGACGAGATCGCCCTGCTCGCCACCGCGGTCGCCCTGGTGGACTCCGCCTATGAGGAGCTGTACGGCTTCCTGCGGCCCGGGGTGCGGGAGAACGAATGCGTCGGGCTGGTGAGCAAGGTCCTCTACGACCTCGGCTCCGAGCACGTCGAAGGGGTCAACGCCATCTCCGGCGAGCGCTGCTCGCCGCACCCGCACGTCTACTCCGACCGGGTCCTGCGGCCCGGCGACCCCGCCTTCTTCGACATCCTGCACAGCTTCAACGGCTACCGGACCTGCTACTACCGCACCTTCGCCGTGGGCAGCGCCTCCAGCGCCATGCGCGACGCCTACCGGCGCTGCCGCGACTACATGGACGCCGCGATCGCCCTCGTCAAGCCGGGCAGCACCACCGCCGACATCGTGTCGGTGTGGCCAAGGGCCACCGAGTTCGGCTTCCCCAGCGAGGAGGCCGCCTTCGCCCTGCAGTACGGCCACGGCGTCGGCCTGTCCATCTGGGAGAAGCCGATCTTCAGCCGCCTGGTGTCCCTCGAGCACCCCGAGGTCATCGAGACGGGCATGGTCTTCGCGCTCGAGACCTACTGGCCCGCCTCGGACGGCTGGTCGGCCGCGCGGATCGAGGAGGAGGTGGTGGTCACCGACGACGGCTGCGAGGTCATCACCAAGTTCCCGGCCGAGGAGCTGCTGGTGGCCGGGCACCGCTACTGGGCGATGGACGGGCCGCTCCCGACTCTGCGCGAGGCGGAGTCGCACCGCAACCGGAGGTAGACAGACCGGACGGGCTCGACTGTTCAACACAGACGGACAGACGCGTATTCTCACGGTTGACGTCACATCCTGGCTGTTCTCGACGAAAGGGGCTGCCCATGGGCGACCGGCTGCTGCTTCGTGGTGGGCACGTGCTGACAGTGGACCCTGAGCTCGGCGACCTCCCCAAGGGCGACGTCCTGATCGACGGCGACACGATCGCCGCGGTCGCGCCCGAGGTCGGAGCCGACGCCCAGGTGATCGACGTGACCGGCGACATTGTTATCCCCGGCTTCGTGGACACCCACCGCCACACCTGGGAGGCGCCGATCCGCGGCTGCGCGCCCAACGCCACCCTGGACGACTACTTCGTCGAGGTGCTGGACACGTTCGCGCCCCTGTACCGGCCCGAGGACGTCTATGCCGGCAACCTCGCCGGGGCACTCGAGTGCGTGAACGCCGGCATCACCACGCTGGTGGACTGGTCGCACATCAACAACACCCCCGAGTGCCCCGACGCCGCGATCAGCGGGCTCAAGGAGGCCGGCATCCGCGCCCAGTACGCCTACGGCAGCGCGAACACCTCGCTGGCGGACTACTGGTTCGAGAGCAAGCTCGCCATCCCGCGCGACGACGTCCGGCGGGTGCGGGAGACCTACTTCCCCTCCGACGACGGCCTGCTGACGATGGGGCTGGCGACCCGCGGGCCGGGGTTCTGCATCGACGACGTGGTGCGGGCCGAGTGGGGGATCGCCCGCGAGCTCGGCATCCCGATCACGGTCCACGTCGCCATGGGCCGCCTGGCGGGCCGCTTCGCCATGGTGAAGCAACTGCACGACCTGGGCCTGCTCGGCCCGGACACCACCTATGTCCACTGCTGCTACTTCAGCGACGAAGAGTGGGGGATGGTGGCCGACAGCGGCGGCACCGTCTCGATCGCCCCCCAGGTCGAGGCGCAGATGGGCCACGGGTGGCCTCCGGTCATGAAGGCACGGGAGCACGGGCTGCGGCCGAGCCTGAGCATCGACGTCGTCACCACCGTGCCCGGCGACATGTTCACGCAGATGCGCTGTGCCTTCGGCTGCGAGCGCGCCAGGGTGAACGCGGTCGCCTGGGAGGCCGACACCCCGGTCCCCGATACCATGCTCACGGCGCGGCACATGCTGGAGATGGCCACGCTCAACGGCGCCCACGTCGCCGGGCTCGAGCGCCGGACGGGGTCGCTCGCGCCGGGCAAGAAGGCGGACGTCGTGGTGATCGACGGCAGGTCGCTCAACACGGCGCCGGTCATCGACCCGGTCGCGGCCGTGACGCTCTGCGCCGACGTCTCGAACGTGGACACCGTGATCATCGACGGTAAAATCCGCAAGCGGGACGGCAAGCTGCTCGCCGACGTCGACAAGGCGCGGCGGCTGGTGGAGGCGTCCCGCGACCACCTGCTCCAGCAGGTCGAGCAGAAGCAGCAGCAGAAGGCATGACCGCTCGGTACCTGGTGCGCCGGGCCGGCGAGGCCCGTCCGGCCGTCCCCGAGGGCTGGGCCGCCCACTGCCAGGGCTTCAGCCGCTGGTCGGTGGTTGACGAGGCGGCGGGCGCCGTGCACACGGGGTTCGGCGTCTGCGCCCTGGAGCCGGGCGGGGCGGTGGCCGCGCACGTCCACTCCTTCGAGGAGAGCTTCCACCTGCTGGAGGGCGAGGTGGTGGTGGAGACCGCCGAGGGGGCGTTCCTGGCGCGCGCGGGCGATTACGGGCTGCTGCCGGTCGGCGTCCCGCACGCCTGGAGGAACGCCGGCGCGGCCGCCGCCCGCTGGGCCGACATGCTGGCACCGCAGCCGCGGGCGCGGTTCGAGGGGGACACCTGGTTCGTGCCGGCGCCCGGGCAGCAGGAGTCACCGCTCGGGCGCCGGTCACCGGCACCGGTCGACGTCCGGGACCCCCGGACCCGCTCCTTCGGCCACGTCGAGCCGGCCGACATGGACCCCGCCAAGCAGACCCAGGAGCTGCTCGCGGTCTCGGCGAGCATGCGGACCGCGCTGCTCGTCTACAGCGGGATCACGGTGAAGATGATGGTGGACACCGACCTGGGCGCCCACCTGGCGACGATGTTCATGGTCCAGTACGAGCCCTGGGGCGTTGCCGGAACCCACGACCACCCGTTCGAGGAGACCTATCTGGTCCTGGAGGGGGAGGTCGACGCCACCTTCGACGGCAAGCTCCACCGGCTCGGCGCCGGCGACGTCGCCTGGGCGGGGGTCGGCTGCGTGCACGGGTTCCGCAACGCCCGGGACGACGCCGCGGTGCGGTGGCTGGAGACCCAGGCACCGCAGCCCCCGGCGCGGCACTCCTACCGTTTCACCCGCGACTGGGACTACCTGCGCGCCGGAGCCGGGCCCGGCAGGAAAGGAGCGTGAGGGATGGACGCCGGGAGCGTCGTCGTGGTCGGAGGCACCTCGGGCACGGGGCGGGAGATCGCGCGGCTGTTCGCGGAGCGTGGCCGCGAGGTCGTCCTCTCCGGCCGCGACGCCCAGCGCGCCCGCGCCGTGGCCGCCGAGATCGGCGGGCGGACGCTCGGGGTCGGCTTCGACCTGGCGGAGCCGGAGGAGATCGCCACCGGGCTCCGCGGCGTGGGTCCCGTCGACCACCTCGTGCTCGCCGCCATCGAGCGCGACGAGAACACCGCACGCGACTACGACGTCAAGCGAGCGATCCGCCTGGCAACGCTCAAGCTGGTCGGCTACACCGAGGTCGTGCACGCGCTCGTCCCGCGCATGGGCAGCGAGAGCTCGGTGGTCATGTTCGGGGGGCTGGCAAAGGACCGGCCCTACCCGGGGTCGACGACCGTCGCGACGGTGAACGGGGGCATCGCCACCCTGGTCCACGCGCTCGCCGTCGAGCTGGCGCCGATTCGCGTCAACGCCGTGCACCCCGCCATCGTGGGCGACAGCCCCTACTGGGCCCACAAGCCCGCCGCCGTCCTCGAGGGGTTCCGGTCCCGCACCCCCACCGGCCGGCTGGTGGCCATGCGGGACGTGGTCGGCGCCGTGGTCTTCCTGTTGGAGAACCGGTCGATGAACGGCGCCAACCTGCCCGTCGACGGGGGCTGGCTGCTCCTCTAAGGTACCGGGATGCCTTCTCGACTCGAGGTCGCGTTCCGCGCCGCCGCGCTGCTCGGCGAGGGCCCGACCTGGGACGCCAGCGCGGGCCGGCTGCTCTGGGTCGACCTCCTCGCCTGCGAGGTCCACCGCCTCGACCCCGGCAGCGGCGAGGATTCGGTGCTGCGCACGCAGCAGCACGTCGGCGCGGCCAAGCCGCGTGCGCGGGGCGGCCTGGTGGTGAACCTGCGCGACGGCGTCGGCCTCTACGACCCGGACGGCGGCTTCCGCTGGCTTGCCAGCCTGGCGGTGCAGGGGTGCCGCGGCAACGACGCGGCGGTGGACGCCGCCGGCCACCTCTGGGCGGGCACGATGCCCTACGACGAGACCCCAGGGGGTGGACGGCTGTACCGGGTGGGGCCCGGGGGCGAGGTGGTGACGGTGCTCGACGGCGTGACGGTGAGCAACGGCATCGGCTGGAGCCCGGACGGGCTGCTGATGTACTACGTGGACACCCCGACCCGGCGGGTCGACGTGCTCGACGTGGACCTCGGGACCGGCCTGGTGGCCCGCCGCCGGCCGTTCGTCGACCTCGACGGCGTGGCGGGCTTCCCCGACGGTCTCACGGTCGACGCCGACGGCTGCGTCTGGGTGGCGTCGTGGGACGGCGGCGCGGTCCGCCGTTGGACGCCCTCGGGCAGGCTCGACCGCACCGTCGAGGTCCCGGCGGTCCGCACCACCGCCTGCGCCTTTGGCGGGCCCGACCTCGGCGACCTGTACATCACCACCGCGACCGTCGGCCTCGACGCCGCCCAGGCTGCCGAGCAGCCGCTGGCCGGGTCGGTCTTCGTGCTCCCCGGCGCGGGCCCCGGCCTGGAGGGCCACCCCTTCGCCGGCTGAGCCCGGGCCTGCCCCTGCGGTCCGGGGCGTAGGCTGATGGCCGGTTCTGCCGGGTGCCACGCCGAGTCGGAGGAGAGCCATGTCAGCTCGCACGACACCGCCGTTTCGCGGAGACCACGTCGGCAGCCTGCTGCGCCCGCCGGAGCTGCTGAAGGCGCGCGACGACTTCGCCGCCGGGCGCATCTCGGCCGAGGAGCTGCGCGCGGCCGAGGACGACGCCATCCGCGAGGTGGTCGCGATGCAGCGGGAGGTCGGGCTGCAGTCGGCCACCGACGGGGAATTCCGCCGCGCATCCTGGCACATGGATTTCATCTACCAGCTCGGCGGCGTCGGCAAGGCCGAGGAGAGCCTGAAGGTCCAGTTCTTCAACGAGCAAGGCACGCTCGATTTCACCTCCGCCGCGCTGAAGATCCACGACAAGGTGCGGCTGGAGCACACCATCTTCGGAGACCACTTCCAGGCGCTCAAAGCCCTGACCGACCAGACGGGCGCAACCCCGAAGCTCACCGTCCCCTCGCCGAGCATGGTGCATTACCGTGGCGGCCCCGCCGCGATCGACCCGAACGTCTACCCCGACGTCGAGGAGTTCTGGACCGACCTCAGCGCCGTCTACGCCGAGGAGGTCCGGCGGCTGGGCGAGCTCGGCTGCACTTACCTACAGTTTGACGACACCAGCCTCGCTTATCTGAACGACTCCCGCCAGCGGGAGCTGATAAAGCAGCGCGGCGATGATGCCAACCACCTGCACCTGCGCTACATCCGGCAGATCAACCAGGCGCTCGCTACCAAGCCACCGGGCACGACCGTGACCACACACATGTGCCGCGGCAATTTCCGCTCCTCGTGGGCGGCCGAGGGCGGCTACGATTTCGTGGCCGAGGCGCTCTTCAACGAGCTGGGGGTCGACGGCTTCTTCCTGGAGTACGACGACGCGCGCTCGGGCGGCTTCGAGCCGCTGCGCTTCGTGCCCAAGGGGAAGATGGTCGTCCTCGGCCTGGTGACGACCAAGCGGGGCGAGCTCGAGGGCAAGGACGCGCTCAAGCGTCGCATCGACCAGGCCAGCCGCTTCGTGCCGCTCGAGCAGCTCTGCCTGTCCCCGCAGTGCGGCTTCTCCTCCACGGTCGAGGGCAACCTGCTGACCTACGAGCAGCAGGTCGCCAAGCTGCGCCTGGTCGTGGAGACCGCCCACGAGGTCTGGGGCTGATCGAACGACGTCGGCGGGCGTGACGGGGATCGGCCCAGCCGCGTCTCGCGGCTGGGCCGACGCTCCGACCGGCCGGACCGGCGGTCCGGGGCAGGTGGTGATGGTGGCTGTCAGGAGGGGACGGTGCGGGCGTTGCGGCTCTGGGGGTCGTCCAGGCCCCAGCCGATGATGCGCTGAGGGTGGATGCGGATGCGGGGCTCGGGGTCGGTGACGGCGTCGGCGCGTCCCCGGATCTCGACGCCGCGTGGCTGGAAGGGTGGCAGCACGTCGTCGATGACGATGGCGGCGCGGTGGGTGCGCTCGATGTCGCGGAACTTCTTGGTGGCCTCCAGGTTGGTGCCGGCGACCTCGATGACCTCGGCGTCGAGGTCGAGGGTCCACATCCCGACCGGGGTGACGTGGGGGGTGCCGTCGGGGCCGATGGTGGCCAGGCGGGCCAGTCGCCGGTCCGGGCCACCCCACTCGAGGCGACCGGTCCCCAGGTAGCTGCGTTCGGCGTCGGTGAAGATGGCCATGACGATCGCTCCTGTCGGGTGTCGGGGTGCGTGGCTTGGGTGGCAACGCCTCGTGGCCGCCGGTCGGGGCGGCGGTGGGCGGGGCGTCGGGCGCCCCTCACGCCAGGGGTTCCGCCCGCTCCGGCTCGGCTCTCCCTTGGTGGCTATCGCTGGCTGAGGACCCACCCGTCGCCTTCCCTTCCTGCCGGCTGGTAAGAGACTACAACGACGCCTGAGCTGAACGTCTTCGTTCCCACGAGTACCCATACCCATCGGATGAGATCCTGTTGCATCGGTTCGGATACTTCATCCAGGTCGAGGCTCCTGGTGGGGTGGACGCCGGCGGGTCCGCAGGAGGTCTCGCGGCCCCCAGCCTCGTCGCCGTCCGCTCAAAGCTCCCTCGAGTCACGGTCCGGTAATGCCCGCCCCGAGCCGGCGGAAACCACGCGATCACGCGATGCCTCGTCGCGGCGGCTGCTCCACGATGGGCGGCTCACCCAAAAAACTGCACTCGGCACCGCAGCCGATGGCTGGATGCTGCGAAGGAGGTTGAGGAGCTGGAAAATTTCAGTCCGAGATGAAAGGTCTGTGATGCGACAACTACTGTTGCGAATGGCCCGCGTGCTCGCCCCTGTGGCGCTGGTCGCGGCGCTGGCGGCGAGCGCGGGCTGCGCGTCCATCAATCCTGTCGCCAAGGCAGCCCAGCAGCCGTCACATGGGTCAGCGGACGGGACCGGCTGCACCCCGAGCCAGCGCCGCGCGGCGCTGGCCGAGGACCACCGGAATCCACAATCCTGGGACGCCCATCCCCGGGCTTGACCTCCCGGCTTCGAGCTTCTTCCACCCGTCGGAGCCGTAACCCGACTTTCGCGGTTGGTGCGGCGGCCCCGGTCCAGGCCGCCGCACCGGACGATTTCGAGGTTCGTCGCGTTCCTCAGCGGACGGATCGGCGGCTGGCAAAGGCGTACAGGTTGCCGTCGGGTGCGCGGACGTGCACCCACGACCAGGCGCCATCGGAGTCGGGTGGGCCGACCAGCTCGATCCCTGCGGCCTCCAGCTCGGCGGTGGCGGCCTCCACGTCGTCCACTTCGAACAGCACGACCGGACCGACCGCATGCTCGGCGTAGAGCTCGTAGCAGCGGTCGCCGGGGCCGAAGACCTGGACCCGGTCGTCGTTGGGCAGCGCCAGCTCCGCTGTGGTGGGCTCCTGGAACGCCACCCGAAGCCCCAGCACGTCGCGCAGGAACCCCACCGTCGCCTCATAGGCGTCGGTCCGCACGCCAAGCCAGGCGATCCGCTGCACCCGCACAGCGATTCCTCCAACGCTCGGGGTCGCGCTCAGGGCCTCCGGGTCGCCGCACCGGCGCTCGTGGGTGGGGGGAAATTGAAAGGCCCGCAAGACCATCGAGAAGACTAGATGCCAACCGATGAGCTCTTGGGCCTAACGCCGTTGATCCTTGCTCGTACCTGTGCGGGGACTCCACTGGACTTTGTCCGGTCGCCGTCGCCACCCCTCACGGGCAGGTTGAGATCGACCCTTCCCCCGGGACCGCGGATCTCCGGGTGCTGTCACCCTCCCCGAAGCCTCGGAGTTACGGGAGGACTGTCCCCCGCCCTTCCCAGAGAGGCGCAGGTACAGCTTCCATTCATCGCCACTCGAAGGCGCACCAGCCGATTCAATTCACTTGGGCCCCTGCATTGTCGGCCGCGTCCGCCCTCCGGTCAAGGGACGGTCGAGGGGCGTCGAGGGGCGTCGAGGGGCGGGGCGCTAGCCCGACCGCAGGAAGAACCACATCTCCAGGTCGCCGCCTCTGCGGCCGTCGCCGCTGGGGAGCTTGACGTCGATGACCGTGCCCTCCCGGGTCCCGAAGACCTCCCCGTCCACGTTCACGGTCTCGTTCCCTTCGGCCCAGATGAAGTTGCCCTTGAGGACGAGGTGCGCCAGCACCTGGTCGATGTGCTGGGGGATCAGGACCTTCTGGAACAGCGTGCCGGTGAGCCAGGCGGCGGTCGACGGCACCGGCACCCACGCGATCGAGTCCTTCGCCGGCTGGGTCAGGCTGGCGGAGAGCGTCGCGGGCACCGTGCCGACGTTGAGCGCCTGCCAGAACTGCTGGTCCGGAGGGCTGAGCGGGAACGGCAGGTCGAGGGTGACCGCCACGACGGGCTTCCCCTGGACGATGGGGTCGACCCCGCCACCGAAGTTGATGGTGATCCCTCTGGCCAGCTGCGGGGCGGCGATGGGCGTGTCGTTGTGGAGCGCGGCCCCCGTGGCGGGGAGGAGGACCCGCACGACTGGAATGCCCGGGTCCCGGCCGCCGCCGCCGGCGTTGCAGAGGACGTCGAGGGCCTTCTGGACAGTGTCGGCGTTGGCGTTCTTCAGCAGATCGCAGGTGGGCAAGTAGGCGACCTCGGTCGCGAGGCTCAGGTTGGCGGTGAAGCGGACGGCGGTCGGGGCGATGGTCGGGTTGCCTCCCGCGGCCGTGAGCGTGGCGGTGAGCTGCTGGCTGGGGGGGCTGCCCGGGTCCAGGCGCCAGGCGCAGGACGCGATGCCGTCGGCCCCGGTGGTCACGTCCAGGGTGCCGGAGGTGGCGCCGGGCAGCGTGGCAACGGTGGGGGCGACCACGCCGTTGCCCTGGGCCTGGAACCGGACCGTCGCGCCCTGGAGCGGGCCGCAGCCGTTGGAGACCAGGGTCTGGAGGAGCTGCGGGAGGCCGCTGCCCAGCCTCGCCTCCTGCCCGTCGCCGCCGGCGTAGGTCAGGGTGGTCAGCGATGCGGTCGTGTCGATGGCGTCCTGGACGGTGGCGGCCTTGGAGAGCGTCTTGCACTGCTTGGTGCGCGGGTCGAAGGCGACCCTGGCCGCGAGGCTCAGGTTGGCGGTGAAGCGGATGGGCGGCAGGGGGCCGGGCTGCCCGGTGTCGTCGAGCAGGGTCGCGACCACGTGCTGCACCGGGTGGGCGACGTCGGGCGCGAGCGCCCACTGGCAGGCGGCGACCCCGTGGGAGTCCGTGCCGACCTGGACGGTCGGCTGGCCGTTCACGGTCCCCAGGCCGCCCTCCACCGCGAACCGCACCGGGGCGCCCTGGACGGGGTGCTCGCCCCTGGCGACCAGCACCCGCAGCGGCTCGGGCAGCGGGCCGGCCGGCGGCGGCGAGGCCACGGTCAGATCGGGGGCGGTCTCCTGCCCGTCGCCGCCGAGGTAGGTGAAGCTCAGCACACCGGTGAGCGGCGGGAACAGGCGGCGGCAGTCGCTGGCGAGCTTCCAGGTGACGCCGTCGCCCGCCAGGTCGAGCAGGGCGATCGGCGCGTAGCGGTGCTCGATTCCCTGGGGCTCGAGGAAGGCGGGCTTGGAGGGGTCGCTCGGGTCGGCGGGCCACTCCACGGCCCGCGTCAGGCTCCGCGCCGGAATGGTCCACCAGTCGCCGCTCCGGTAGGTCCCGGTGGAGAACTGCACCTGGACCCCGTCCTCGAGCTCCAGCACCTGGCCGGTCGTGACGGGCAGGGGGCCCGCCGAGTCCCACCTGCGGACGGTGGGCTGGTCGCCGAAGTCGGACATCTCCAGGACCGTGCCGCCTGGCCAGCTCTTGACGGCGAGCTCGCCACCCTGGACGACCCCGAGCTCGACCAGCACGCCGGGCTCCCCGCGCAGGACCCGGCCGCGGTCGGAGAGCTCGACCCACTGGCCCGAGGCGAAGCCCGACAGCGCGTCCCGGTTCGGGTGGGACACGGTGATGATGGAGGTCACCGGGTCGATCGCCTCCAGCCGGCCGACGATGCTGCCGTTGTCCCGCGACCACTTATAGGTGGCGTCGGCGGCGGTGACGTTGGCGGGCGAGGCCGCCGCCGGCCCGCTCTTGTGGATCTCCACCCGGTAGAGCTGGTTCTCCAGGCGGCGGAAGCCCGCGCCGGCGGGCACCAGGCAGTCGCTGGTGACCTGCTCGGTCGGCTCCGCCTGCGCGGCCATGGTGCCGGTGGGGGCCGCCCCGGCCGGCGACCACCCCGGCCCGAAGGCGCTGCACGGCTGCGAGACCGGGCCCTCGAGCCTGACCTGCCAGACGGTCCGCTGCCGCGTGGCCGTGTCCGGCCCGCCCAGCGCGACCTCGCGGATGCCCTCGTCCTCGAGCGCGGTGACGTGCTCCTGCCACACGTCGAGGTAGGCCAGGTGGCGGTTGGACGCCGTGCCCGCCAGGCCGACGCCCGGGAGGTCCGGCTGGCCGTCGATCGGGACCTCGGCCTCGTTCTCGCAGAGGGTGCCGTCCACGTAGTAGCGTCCGGCGCCGATGCGGATGGCGTCGGCGTGGCAGCCGGCGCCGGCGAGGTCCCCGCCGGCGCAGCGCAGCCCGAAGCCGGCATGGTCGATCGGCGCGCCGGTCGGCCCGATCACGTCGGTCGCGGTCGTGCGGTCGCGGTGCGCCTCGATCTCGAGCTGCTCGTTCCAGTCGGCGTCGAGCTGCACCCGTCCCTGCTGCTGCGGCACTCCGCTGTAGTGCTTGTCGGGCTTGAACGTGAGGCGAGTGAAGTCGCCCTTCATCCGGTTCCTCCGATCAGGTGACGAAGAAGACGCCGGCCTCCAGCCCGACGCGCAGGTACTCCTCCAGGCTGGAGCGCAGGGTCTCGCCTCGCGACGTCTGCGCCAGGAAGTGCCAGGCCCCCATCTCGCCCTCGTCGTCGGCCCCGGCCGTGATCTCCGCGGGGCAGGCCGGAGCGAGCTGGAGGTAGGGGGGGTCGCCGTACCGCACGGACGTGAACTGCGGCACGACCCGGTCGGCCGTGGACTCGTCGGCGGGCTGGCAGCGGTGGCGGCGGGGGACCGTGGACCCCAGCGGCAGGTAGCAGAACCGGACGCACCCGGTCTGCCGGCGCTCGACGTCGACGAGCTCGGTGAAGATGCAGTTGCTGGCGTTGAGCGTGCGGGCCGCGCAGGCTCCGCGGATGGTGGAGGCGTCCAGGTCCAGTGCGCAGCCGGGCGCGTGGACGCCCGAGTCCAGGATGCTGTCGGCCGCCGCCAGCGAGACCCCGTCGGCCAGCTCGACCGGGCCGCAGATGGTCCGGTGCAGGCGCACGTCCAGGCTCGCCTCGCCCGCGCCCGACCCGGCCGCCACGGTGAGGCCGCCGGCTGCCGGGACCAGGGTGCTGTGCAGGATCTGGAGGCTGGCCAGCGAGCCGGCGGCCACCGTCACCTTCCCCTCGACCAGCAGGCCGTCGACGATCAGCTGGCCGGAGCCGGGGCCGCCCGTGACCTCGACGTCCCGTCGCAGGTGCGGCCGGACGCGCTGGGGGCTGACCTGCCCGAGGTCCCGGGTGGGCGCGCCGGTCGCGGGGTCCTCGGTGAGGGTCCAGTCGGCGGCGACGACCGCCAGGCGCGCCCCGGCCGGGACCTCGACCTCCAGCGGGGCGCCCGCTGCGAGCAGGTCCTCGGCGTAGGTGCGGCTGTCCATCACGGCGATCAGGCCGTTCGCGCCGACCCGGGCAGCGGCGTGCGCCTTCCAGGCGTCCAGCGCCTCGCGGAACGTGGCCACGACCGACCCGGGGTCCGGGGCGCTTGCGACCACGGTCGGGTCGCGGGTGACGCCGACCTGGAAGGTGACCGGCCGGGCGGCGGGGTCCAGCCAGCTCCGCACCGAGTCCAGGCGGTTGTAGGGACCGCCGCCCAGGTCGCCGCTGAAGGCGTAGGAGAAGATCACCCGCTGGTGCGCCGGGACGTGGTCCACCGGGAACGCCAACCGGCCGAGCACGGGGTCCACGGCCACGGCGATGGGCAGCTCCACGTCCACAGGCGGGTCGCTCGAGCTGCGCCGGTAGGTCCTCGGGGTGGTGGGCCGGCGCCACTGGCTCAGGTCGCAGACCTGGATCTGCTCCGGCGGGATCTCGGTGGGCGGTTCGCCGAAGAAGACCCGGACGACCGGCTGCGTCCCGAAATAGGCGCGCCGCGGCGTCTCGCCGTCCACCAGCGCCTGCCGCAGCGCCTCCAGCTCGTCGTGGAGCGGGCGGCGCCGCAGTGCGCCGGGGACGTCCTCCTCGCGGGCGAGGTGGGTGATCTCGGTCTCGGTCCTCGGCCGGTTGAACAGCGGGACGTCCAGGCCCGTCTGGTCGAAGAGGAAGCCGCCCTCGACCGGCGGGTCGGGCGCCCGCGTGTCGCTCATGGCGAGCTCGTAGCTCTGCAGCCGCCACAGGAACAGGCCGACGTTCGGGAGGTTGTACCTGCCGCGCCCGCCTGAGATGTGCCGGACGTCGGCGGTGTGGGCCGCCGGGTCGAACGGCCCGTTCAGCAGCTCGAGCCGGTCGGCGTCACGCAGGTCGGGAGTGCGGGCGTTGCCCGGCCGGACGTGGTTGACGTGCTGCGTTGTCTCCAGGAGCTGGAAGAGCTCCACCGCCCTCGCCGGCCACCCGCTCACGTCGCGGGCGAGCTGCTCGAGCACCGCCGCGGTCCCCTTGCGGCGCCGGTACCCGACCGTGTTCGCCACCCGGGCCCGGTGGCTGAAGGCGCCGGTCGGGGCGGACTGCACGCCCTGCACCCGCAGCAGGTCCCCGACGTACGGGATCACCCATTCGGCGCAGGTCTCGATGAACCAGTTCTCGTACAGGTCGTCGATGTCGGCCTGGAGGGCGTCGAACTCCGCCCCGACCACCGCCAGCAGCGCCCGGAGCGCCTCGCCCTGCTCCGCGTCCCGCAGCCGGTAGATCGCGGGCAGCAGCTCGTAGAGGCGGTCTCTCGGATCGAGAGAGGTGCTCACTGGCTCACCCCCAGGTCGATGCCGGCCGGGTCGAGCACGAGGACGTCGGTGGGCTCGACGGTGAGCACCGCCCCTGTGGCTCCGTAGGTGCCTGCGTCCGCGGGGTCGAGGGTGAGCGGCTCCAGGTCGACCATGATCACGCCCTCGACCGCCTGGACGGCCGCGATCACCTCGGCGGAGGTGACGGGCTGGCCGAAGGCGCGCGCGTCGAACGAGAAGGTCGTGGCCAGCCGCTCCTGGACCGCGGCGGCCACGTCCGCGGCGAGGCGGTCCGCTTCGACCAGGACGGAGGCGGTCAGCCGGAAGGTGCGCTCACGGTACGGTACGACCTCGAAGGGCTGCAGCGGGTCGCCGAGCCTGGCGATGGCGGCCACCAGGTTGTCGTAGGTCGCCGAGCCCGGCAGGACCTGCTCGCCCCGCTCCCCGGCGACGACCAGGCGGACCACCCGGACCTGCCCGTTCCACACCGCGATCGCCAGCGCCTTGCCGATGCCCGCGAACGCCCTGGCGAAGTCCCCGAAATCGGGGAGCGACACGATGCGGTCGAGCGTGACCACCGTCAGCGGGGCGTTCAGGCGGGCCGCGGCCAGGGTCTCCGGCGCGGCCGAGCCGGTCGCCGGCACCGGGTTGGAGACGCCGCGGATGCCGAGCGGGCGTGTCTGCAGCAGGCTCACCGCGCCGGCCGCGACCTCGCCGTCCGGGCCGATCCCGCTTCGGTAGGTGGCGGTGACGTTCTCCTGCCCGCTCGGCAGCCGCGCACCGCTCTGCCCGTCCCCGAACGTGAGGGTGGCGTTCGCGTCGTCGTCGAGGCGGATGGTGTAGCTGCGGCTGTCCGGGCCCAGCCCGTACAGGGAGGGAGCTTCCTGCCAGCGCACGGCGTTGACGAGGACCTCCAGCGTGCTGGCGCCGCCGGTGGCGGTCGGCGCGGCCAGGTAGGTCAGTGGCGGCTTCCGGAGCGTGAAGCGCTGGTTGGGAGTGGCGCCGTCGCCGCCGCCGAGGACCTCGCGCACGGTCTCCCCGTGGCTCGCGCGGGCCACGTTGGCGCAGATCGTCACGGTCTCGGGCTGGTAGCTGCCGGCCAGCGACGGCGACACCACGATCGTGGTGTGGTCGCCCCCGGACGGCAGGTCCCTCACCGTCACGACCTCGCTCACGATCGCCTCGGCACCGCCGCCACCGCCGGCGGTGGCGGCGGTGGCGTCCGCGGGGACCCGCTTCCCGCTCACCGCCAGCGGCTGGCCCACGGCGAGCCCCTCGACGAGCCGGTCCAGCTCGATCACGCTGCCTTCGACCGGGTCCGTGACGGGCTTGGAGGCGATCGTCAGCTCCTCGCTCTCCGCCAGCACCACGGTGTTGCGGATCCCGAAGCGGCCCAGGTGCGAGGCGGTGTCCAGCACGACCCTGGTCACCTTGGCCGACAGCCCGAAGTCCGCCCGCGAGGTGGCCGAGGTGGCCTTCGCCCGGTACAGCTCGGTCCAGCCCGGCCGGGTCAGCACCAGCCACGAGTCCGGCAGCACCCTGGGATGATCGCCGTCCAGGTCGATGGTCGACCCCTGGCTCGCCGTGAACCCCGGCCACTGGTGGGGGAGCGTCCGGGTGCTGGTCCGCGCGATCGCGTCCGGCGACCGGTCCGCGTCCGGCTGGGCGTAGGCGAGCTGGGTCGACACCGGCATCGACCGCCAGTCGGGCGCGTTGTAGCCGAACAGGGCGGCGCGCAGCCGCAGCGCGAGCGCCTGGGGCCGGTCGGAGGTGGGCAGGGTCCGGTAGCTGGTCGTCGACCCGGGCTGCGGCTCGCCGAGGGGCTTCTGCCACCGCACGAGGGTGAGGCCGCGCTGGATGTCGGCGGTCACCTCGGTGAGGACCCGAAGGTCCCACCGCTCGGTCCAGCGGTGCTGGACCCGCTCCTGCCCCAGCAGCAGGATCGGGTCCCCGGGCTGCAGCCGCGTGTCCAGGCCCTCCAGCCACAGCTCGGTGAGGCCCGCGACGACCGGCTGCGGCTCGGCGGTCCGCGGCCGCAGGGCGTTCCACTCGGCCCGCGCCTGGATCGTCTCGAGGGTCTCGAAGGTCTGCGGCCGCTGGTTCTGCGCCGGGATGCTGAGGACCTTGGTGCCGGCTTCGACGGTCGCGCTCCCGGGCGCCCCCTTGGCGTCCTCGACCGTGAACGCCAGGTACGTGCTGGCCGCGACCCCCGGGTTCAGCTCGTAGCCGATGGTCCTGGCAAGCTCCAGGACCGAGCGCCGCTCGGTGGCGGTGCGCAGGAACCCCTCGTTGGCGATCCGCTCCTGATAGAAGGTGAGCACGTCCGCGACCGTGGCCCAGGCGTCGAGCACGGCGACGGCCGGGTCGTCGGCGGTGCGGGCGGTCAGCGCCGCCAGCGGCCGGGGGGCGTCCGGGTCGTCCAGGTCGGGCCCGGTGCGCTGCCCCGGCACCCTGGCGAGCATCCGGCGCAGGAACCCGCTGTGGGTGGCCAGCCGGTACGCCAGGGCGGACAGCCCCGGCCGGTTCAAGATCGCCGGCGTCACAGCCCACCCTCCACGATGAACTCGATCCGCCCGTTCTCGGGCTGGTTCGGGTCGTTGTCCAGCCGGGCGATCTCCAAGGGCCCGATCTCGATGCGGCCGAGCTCCAGCTCCCCGTGCGCGACCTTGCCCCGGGGCCGGAACCGGTTCGGGTCGTGGTCCTCGGTGTCGATCCAGTCGACGCCGAGCACGCCCATGGCGGTGGCGACGAACCGGCTCAGGTACACCGGCTGCCCGAAGGTGAAGTTGTCCGGGTGGAAGAACCCGCGCCCGCCGCCGGGCAGGTCGGCGCTGGAGAACGCCTGGAGCAGGGCCGCCCGCACGTCGCTGCGGTAGTAGCCGGGCCTGGCGCACACCCGGAAGGCGATGTCCAGCGGGACGAACTGCGGGGCCTCCACCTCCAGGTCGACACCGGCCATCCGGTACCGCTCGAGGAAGCTGGAGAGCTCCTCCCGGAAGTCCTGGTCCACCGGGCGGCCCCCGCGCCGGTCCACGGAGACGAACGCCGTGTGCCAGCTCCCGGTCCAGCGCAGCCTGGCAACCGCCTTCTGCACGTCCGGGTGGCTCTGGGCCGCGTCCGCGTAGTCCTGCTCGGTCACGGCGCGGCGCTGCGACCGGAACGCCTGTGGCGCGTACAGGCGCACCTGCTCCATCGGCTCCGGCTCGGCGCCGCCCACGGCCGGCAGGGGGTTGCGCACCCGCCGGACGTCGTCGATCTCGGCGACCACGTGGGCGATGGCCTCGGCGCCCACGTTCCCGGCCTGCCCGTTGCCGATGCGGTACGTCGCCTTCAGGCCGCTGGAGGGCGGCCGGCCGTAGATCCCGTCGCCGAACCGGAGGCTGACGCTCGCGTCCTCGCCGGTCTCCACCACGAACTCCTCCGCGAACCGGTCACTGGACAGCAGGTCCCGCTGGGGCGTCCAGGTCTCGGTGCCGCCACGCAGCACGATCGCGGCGAGCGCCCCGCGCGGGTCCTGCCCGGTGGCCGCGGCCGCGGGCGCGTGCCGGGCGGCGGCGTCGTCGTAGGGCGTCCGGAAGGCGATGCCGGTCCGCTGCACCTGCGGCCGGTACCGCCCGATGGCGGGCACGGTGGGCGGGTCCAGGGACTCGCCGGCGATGGTCCTGCCGTGGTCGGCGAGCACGACGTTGCCCCTGGCGACGCTCAGGTCGCTCAGCGGGACGCCGTCGACCGTGCCGGACAGGCACAGCGTGAAGGGCAGGGCGTCAAGGTCGGACCAGGCGATCTCCACGATCGGCTGGCCGGTGAGCTCGTCGGTCAGCGGCGGCCCCGGCGTCCGCGCCTCCACGCTGTTGACCACCGAGCGGGTCGCCTCGGGAGCGACCGACTTCAGGCGCACGGCGTGGCGGTGGCCGGGATCGGCGTCGGCCTCGCGCCCGGTCGCCGGCCCCAGCCGCTCCTCGAAGATCAGCACGTCCCCGGCGCGGAGCCGCAGCCGGTCCCCCGCGCCGGTGCCGTCGCGCAGCGTCGCCCGGGTGGCGCCCGCGGGCAGGCAGCAGTCCGAGTCGCCCCAGGTGTACAGGCGCATCTCGCTGTGGGCGGCGTACACGGTCAGGTCGTGCAGGGCCTCGAACACCTGCGCGCCGGCGATGACGGCCGTGTCGACCTCCTCGGGCCCGAGCGTCCGCCGCGCGGGGTCGAACATGGTGACCAGTTGCGTCCCCGGCGTCGACGCCGTCGGGCCGGCGACCCGCTCGCCGTCCGCGCCCGGCCCGGCCTCCAGCGCGACCCACGCCCGCGCGTTGCACCCGTCGTGCACGGCGTAGTCGAGCAGGCGCGCGTGGCGGCGTACGGACACGCGCTTGCGCGCCGTCCCGAGGTACGCCTCGGTTGCCACGGCGTCCTGGTAATAGCTGAGCTGGTCGCCCGCGTAGGCGAGCAGCTCCACCAGGGTGACCTGGACGTCGGCCGGGACCGAGTCCCCCCACCCCGGCACGACCACCGCCATCCGGTCCAGCAGCAGCCGGCGGAAGCTCGCGTAGTCCTTGGCCAGGTAGTCGATCTCGGGCTCGCGGGCCCGGGGCGGCGCGACGTCGGGCTGGCTGCGGCAGTCGAAGTCGCTGGGGCAGCTCACCTTGAAGCTGAAGTCGATGGCGGAGAGCTGCCGGTCGAACCCGTCGGGCGGCTCGGGGTTCGTGGGCGAGGTGACCAGGCGCAGCGTGTAGGTGGAGAAGTCGCCGGCGCGGTCGAGCGTGACGGTGAGCTTGTCCCCGGAGGTCGCGACGTGGTCGATGGCGACGCCGACCACGCGGACGCCGCCCTGGACGGTGACGTTGGTCGCGGTCAGCTCCGCGTCGGGGTCGTCGGGGACGGTGCCGGTCTGCCCCTGCGCCGGCAGGGGGTGGAGGAAGAAGACCTCGAGGACGCGCTGGTCCGACGGGTCGACCTCGAGGTAGTCGATGCCGTTCTTGAGCGGCTTGCCGTCGGCGCCCGCGACGGTGCGCACGAGCTGGCGCCGGCCCTCGGTCCCGCAGCGGTACTGCGTCTCCACGACCACCTCCTCCCGTGCTCAGACCCCTCGCGAGAACTGCGCCACCACGGGCTGCTGGCCGAGACGGCTGCGGTATTTGACGGTCACCAGCAGGGCGGCGTCGTCGCTGGAGACGTCCACGTCGTCCACCTGGATGACGTCGCCGAGCCACTGCTGCAGGGCGCCCTGGATCAGGAACTGCGTGGCCGTGGCCAGCTCCGGGCTGTTGGGCGCGAACACGAGCTGCATCGCGCCGCTGCCGAAGGTGGGCCGGTTCACGCGCTCGCCGGGCGACGTGAACAGGACCTGCTCGATCAGGTCGCGGACGTAGTCGTCGTCGCCGGTCTGGGCGGTCCTGCCGCGACCGTCCACGTGCCAGGGGTAGTCGACGTGCACCACGATCACGTCCCCTTCACTCTGACCTGGGTGACCACGACCGTCAGCGGGGTGCCGGTCGGCACGCAGGTGGCCTGGCTGTCCTGGAGCAGGACCGGGACGCCGCCGGCGACCACGCGGGTCGCGCCCACCAGCCACTGCCCGGTCACGCAGGGCCCGTTGCCGGCCGGCGGGACGAAGGGGCAGCCGGCCACGGTGTAGGGGGCCGACAGGGTGGTCACGGGCTGGCCGCCGACCGTGACCCTGGGATCGGGCGCGGTCGGCTGGGCCTGGCCGCCGTGCGCGCACAGCACGGTCGCGCCGACGTGCAGCAGGAACCCCGGCACCTAGATCACCTCCAGGGCGCCGTTGTTGACGGAGACGCTCGCCGGGGTGAGCTTCACCGATGCGGCGGAATTGGTGAGCTCGATGCCGGAGGCGTTGAGCACGATCTTCAGTGGGGTCGGGACGGCCGGCGGGCCGACCTCGATGGTGAGGCCGCCGCCCCCGGGCAGGTCGCTCAGGGTCAGGGTGATCGCGTCGGTCTTGAGGACCTTCATCTGCGGCAGGGCGGGGCTGGCCGGCACCTCGCCGACCCCCCAGAAGCACCCGCTCCAGATCGGGTAGTCGGTGTCCCCGCCCTCGAACTCCACCCAGACCCCCGCCCCGACCGGCGGGATGGCGAACAGGCCGACCCCGGAGCCGGCGTACGGCACGCACGGCATGGCCCAGCTCAGCGTCCCGTCGCCGAGCACCGCCGGCACGCTCACCTGCACGCGACCCAGCAGCATGGGGTCGACGTTGTTCTCGACCTTGCCGCGGTACTTGCCGAAGAAGGGCGTCACGGGATCACCGCCGGTGTGGTCGAGCCCACGCCCTCTCTGGTCAGCGTGAAGCGCTGCCGGTACCGTCCCCGCTGGATCATGTGGGTGACGCGCTTGACGTAGAAGAAGCCGTCGTGGGCGTAGCCGGCGCCGCGCACGCCGACCAGCGCGCGCGCCTGCAGCAGGCCCTGGTAGCGGACGGCGTCGACCTCGCCCTCGGCGACGAGGGCGTCGCTGGCCGCGTCGGTGATGCCCTGGGCCCTGCCGAACGCCTGCGTGGCGTTGAGGCCGCCGGCCCTGAACTGGACGGTGCGGACGTTCGGCTGGTTGACCAGCCACGCCGGCATCGCCGCCAGCGGCGGGCGGGTGCTCGCGAAGGTCTGCACCGGCACGGCCTGGTTGGTGGTGCGGTCCTGGACCTTCCCGCCGACCATCGCCGGGCCCAGTGAGTTGTTGCGGAAGCCGATGGACTCCACGTTGGTCTCGGGGCCCATGTCGACGGTGAGGGCGCGCTGGGGCACCGAGAGCCGCGGGGGCGGCCCCCAGTACGCCGTGTTGACGAACGGGACCGGGCCGGGGGTGACGAAGAACACGTACCCGTAGCGCTCGGCCATCCGCTGGAGGTGCTGGAGGTCGGTGCCCTGCTGGACCGGGACCCGCTCGATGGGGATGGGCGGGTCGATGACCGTCGGGGGGATGACCGTGGGCAGGAGCCCGTACTGCGCGTAGCTGAGGATCAGCTTGTTGGCGATGATGGTCTCGTCCTGGGCCGGGTGCTCCACGGACTTCTCCTCGAGGTCCATCATCACGCTCACGTCCTCGCCGGTGACCGTGAACGTCGAGGTGCCGCCCTGGTCGCCGGGGCTGAGCTCGAGGTGGGTGATGACCCCGTCCATCAGCACCGCCGGGACGACGCCGAAGCTGACCAGCAGGATCACGCGGTTGAAGGGCTGCAGCAGCGGGCCGCTCACCACCGGCGGGTCCAGCAGGTCGGCCGGTCCGGACCGGTCCGCCTGGAAGGTGAGCTGGAAGCCCGAGCGGCCCTCGTCGCTGTGGGTCACCTCGACGCCGTCCAGCGCCTCGGTGAGCTGCGGCGGGGCCGGCACCGCCACAGTCGGGCCGACCAGCAGGGTGAGCTTGACGCCGAGCGGGCTCACGGACGGGTCCCTCCGGGGACCTGGGGCACCGGCACCACCAGGGTCCCGCCCACCTGCTCGGTCAGCTCCAGCGGGTTCATGGCGTTGTTGGCGTCGCAGACCCGCCAGAACTGGAGCGGGTCGCCGAGGTAGCGGGCGGTGACGTTGTCGAGCCGGTCGCCCTCGACCACGGTGTGCCTGGCGAGCTCCGACATGCCCTGCGCGGGCGGGACGAACCGCCGGCGCACGTACCCGACCTCCCTGGTGCCGCCGGTGCCGTCCGGGATGGTGGTGGTCGCGGTCTCCAGCCCCGCGTACCGGCTCCCCTGCTCGAACATCTCTGTCTTCCCCCGTCCAGTCGGGTCCGGGCTCAGGACGACCCGGCGATGGCCCTGACGCTGCTGATCGTCGCCATGACCTCCTTGGCCACCTGGTGCGCGAGGAACAGGTAGTAGCCGGGGTCGGTCAAGGACAGATCGCTGTACGACAGCACGCGCAGCCCGAGCCCGACCTTCGCCCTGATCGGGTTGAGGTTCACGTCGTAGGCTTCCTCGGTGATCGAGAAGCTGGTGAGCCGGACTGGCAGCACCCGCTTCACGCCCCAGATGAACAGGGTCATCGGGGCCTCCGGCGGGATCAGCTCGATGGTGCCGAGGGCCGCGAGGACCGTGTTGGCGATGACCAGGACGCTTTTGGGGTACAGCAGCATCTCGAGCGCGGAGAGCTGCGGGTAGATCCCCGTGCGCACGGCGATGGCGTCCGCCGTCTCGAGCTGGTCGGTCGCGTCGACCTCCACCGTGAGGCTGATGGTCTCCACCGGCGCGCCCTTCAGGCGCACGGCCTCCGAGCGGTTCGCCTGGCCGCCGCTTTCGGCCGTGGCGGGTGTGAGCGAGCGGGTCATGGTGTCCGGGTTGTACTGGAACACCACCACGCTGGCCAGGGGATTGAAGGGGTCGATCCCAACGATCGCGCCGCGGACCAGGCGGGGTGACCCGGGGAACGTCGTCACGGCCGCCCCCCGCTCATCGGCTCCCCCTCATCGGCTCTCCCCCTTGTCGCGCCTGTCCCGCGGTCTGGTTGCTCAGCTTGGCGTCCGGGCATTCTATCGAGCACGTGGAACACGCCCCAACGCCCCTCGGCGACGGTGAGGTCGCGTGCGCCGTCCTGGGGACGGAGCTGGGCGATCAGCCTTGCCAGCACCCGGGCCGCGGCCTCGTCCATGTCGCCTGTCGCCGAGGAGAGCGCGTACCGGCCCGCCCCGGCCGAGACCCGGATCCCGAGCGAGGTGGTGGTGACGGCCGGTCGGCCGTGCGCGGGCGCCGCCAGGGCCTCTGCGACCTCCCGGACGTGGCGGGGCCGCAGCAGCCGGTGGCTCGGCACGGCGGCCAGACGGCGCCGGACCGCGACGGCCGCGGCGGCGCCCGGCAGCAGCGCGGCCATGGCCGCGCACCAGGGCCGCCAGGGCAGCGCCCCGGCGGCGCCCGCCAAGGTCACGGCGAGCGGCGACGCCAGCGAGGTCCACTGCGCCTCGGAGAACCCCAGCAGGTAGACCCGCCCGGCGTCGCCCCGCACCAGCTCGAGGAAGAAGCGCCCGGCAGCGTAGGCGACCAGGTACCACTCGAGCGCGACCCCGGGCGCCGCGCCGGCGAGCACGAGCCCGGCGCCGGCGAGGCTCACCGCCAGCGCCCAGACCGACTCGAGCGCCTGCACCGGCAGCAGGCGGACCCCGACGAGGTAGGCGGGGAAGCCGGCCGCCGCGTGCTCGTCGCGGTAGCGCACCCCCCAGGAGGCCGGGCGGCCGTGGCAGCACCCCACCATCAGGCAGCCGACGCGCCCGCAGGCGAGGAACAGGCCGACGCCGAGGACGGTGACGTCGAGGTACGGCAGCAGCGGCCGCCCGCTGGCCCGCAGCAGCAGGGCGACGGCGCCGAGCACCACCACCTGGTGGTGGTAGTAGGTCAGCGTCTCCCTGCCGGTCACCACCTTCGACAGCAGGGCCAGCGCGAGGAACGCCCCCACCGCCACCACCACGACCGCCGCCATGACCGCCGGGGACAGGCCGCGTGCCGCCACCAGCCCAATCGCCAGCGCGACCGCCACGGCGAGCCCGGCCCAGCCGCAGAGGCGGAACGCCGGCAGGGGCCGCCCGGCGAGGGCGACCTCGGGCCGCGGCAGCCGGCTCAGCCGGTCGAGGGGGCGTGCGGCGCCGTCCACCAGGGCCGCCCTCACGCGGTCCTGTCCAGCACGGCCCAGCCGCTCGGGAGCCGCAGCGGCTCGTCGAGCAGGCGCTTCAGGACGGCGCGCGCCCGTCTCCAGCGGCTGCCCGCCGCCGATCCCCGCCCCCGGTGCCGGCCCGGTCCCCGCCGCGGGTGCCGCGGCGCCGAAGTCGTGCCCGGCAGCCCCTCCCCTGGCCACCTCCACCTCCGGCCGGCTCCGCGCCGACCAGCCCTCCGGGGCCGCAGCGGCGGTCGGCGCCAGCGCCGGCGCGGCCTTCATCCGCCGAGCCCTCGGTGGACGGCCTCGGCGACGGCCGCGCCGACCGCCTGCCGCTCCCGTTCCTCGAGGAGCCGGGGCAGCGCGGCGCGGACCGCCTCACCGACCGCCGCCCTGTCGCACTGGGCCCCGCCGTGCGGCGCGGGCGTGCCCTCGACGACCAGCTCGTCGATGCGCACCTCGATCTCCGGAGCGGTCATCTCCACCCTCCAGCCTCCGCGTCGGTCAGGGGCTTCTCGAGCTTGGCGTACTCCCCGCGCACGGCGCGCAGCAGGTGCGACATGCGCACGGGCTCGCCCTCGTCGGCGGCGATGAAGGCGGCGCTGAGCGCGATGTTCCTGATGTTGCCGCCGGCCACGTTGAGGCGGGCGAGCCGCTCCCGGTCCAGTCCCTCCACGGGCGTGTCCGCCGGGAACACCCGCCGCCAGATCTCCGCCCGCTGTGCCGCGTCCGGGAACGGGAAGCTCACCACGAAGCGGATCCGCCGCAGGAACGCTGTGTCGAGCGCACTCTTGTAGTTGGTCGTGAGGACGGCCAGGCCCCGGTAGGCCTCCATCCGCTGCAAGAGGTAGCTCACCTCGATGTTGGCGTAGCGGTCGTGGCTGTCCCGGACCTCGCCGCGCTTGCCGAACAGCGCGTCGGCCTCGTCGAACAGCAGGACCGCCCCGCCGGCCTCGGCGGCGTCGAACACCCTGCGCAGGTTTTTCTCGGTCTCGCCGATGTACTTGCTGACCACCTGGCTGAGGTCGATCCGGTACAGGTCCAGCCGCAGCTCGTTGGCCAGGACCTCGGCGGCCATGGTCTTGCCGGTCCCGCTCGCTCCCGTGAACAGCGCGCTGATCCCCAGCCCGCGGGCGCTCTTGCGGGCGAACCCCCAGGCCTCGTAGACCTGGGCCCGGTGCCTGACGTGGACGGCGACCTGCCGGAGCGTTTGGAGCTGCGGGTCCGGCAGCACCAGGTCGTCCCAGCTGGCGTCCGGCTCGATCCGCTGCGCCAGGTCGTCCAGCCGCGGCCTGGCCTGGGTCCGGCAGACCTCCCACAGGACCGCGCCGTCGTCCACCGGCGAGCCGTCGGCGAGGTCCAGCCGCCCGGCCGCCTGCGCGCCGGCCGCCTCGATCCCCTGGACGCCGAGGTCGAACTGGGCCACGACCGCGTCGACCGCGGGCCCGAGCCGCCCGGCGACCGGCCCCAGCGCCCGGCGCCAGACGTCGAGCTGCTCCTGGGCCGTGGGCGTGGAGACGTCGACCACGGTCAGCGCGCGGGCGCCGCCGCGGAGCGGCTCCCGCGCGCTGACCGCGACCACGCCGTGCAGGCTCTCCACGAACGGCAGGACCGGCGGGCGGGCGCCTTCCTGGCCGGCGCTGTCCTCGTCGATCTCCACCAGCACGGCGGCTCCGCCCAGCGCGGCCTCGCGGTCCCAGAGGCGGGCGACCACCTCTCGCTCGGCGAGGGCGGAGGGCACGTCCGCGTGCCGCATGCTGTGCGGCTGGAGCCCGAGCGCTCCGCAGGCCCAGGCCATCACCGCCCGCCTGCCCGCCGCCTCGGGCCCGCAGAGCTGGACCACCGGCAGCCGCGCGGCGCCGTTCGCCGACACCCAGGCGGACGCGACCCGCTCCGCCACGGCGCGGTGGGAGGCTGGCAGCTCCTCGGGCACGGCCAGCGGCTCCACCAGTCCCTGGAGCCGCTCGTCGAGGTGGGAGATGCCCGTCAGGTAGTGCAGGACCCGCTCGTCGATGCGCAGTGGGCTGGCCACGAGCGCGTCGCCGGCGTGGACCTCGACCAGCCGCCACCGGCGCAGTGGCGAGGCAGGGGTGACCGCGCTCCAGTGGGCGCCGGGCAGGGCCGCGAGCGCCAGGCCGAAGGTCGGCCCGGTGCGGTGGGTGCCACCCTGGGCCTCCGCGCACAGGGCCCCGAAGCTCGAGTCCAGCTCCGGCCCCGCGCAGAGCAGCAGCACGTCCCGCTCGAACGGGCTCAGGCCGAAGGTCCGGCACAGGGTGTCGAGCGCGGGCGGGCTCGACGGGTCCCACGACGGGTCGCCGCGCAGGCCGCCGCGCAGGCCGCCGCCGGTCGGGGAGCCGGCCGCCGTCCCGCGCGCCCTGCCGGTGCCGCGCGCGGCGTGCTCCTCGAGCGCGTGGCGGACGCTCGCGATGGCCGCCATCAGGTGGCGCTGGTTGGCCTGGTGCCAGTCCTCCGCCTGGTGCCAGTCCTCGACCGGGGGGCTCTGGGCGCTCATGTGAAGGTCACCTGCGGGACGGGCTGGGCGAACGTGGGGCTGGCGGGGTCGTCGTCGAGGGTGAGCGGGCTGGAGGCGCCGGCCACGGAGACGCGCACCAGATAGGTGCCGGCGTGGACATGGGACGTGGTGACGGCCAGGCTGTCGACGGTCTCTGGCGCGCCCTCGACGTCGCGGGAGGGGGCCTCGAAGGTGTAGGCCAGCGGGGGCCGGTCGGTGGGGGCGTCCAGCTCGTTCAGGAGCAGGAGCACCCGCTGCCGCTTGCCGATGGGCGGCTCGACCGCGACGGTGACGTCCACGGTGCCGGCCTCGGCGCCAGGGGCGGTGGTCACGGGAGGGGTGACCGAAGGGCGCAATACAAACGGGGCCACGTTGGACTCGACCCCTCGGTGCGGCGCGGGCGGGTCGCCCATGAGCACGGACTGCACGACCTGGAGCGAGTGGACGCCGGCCTCCAGGTCGAGCGGCGCGAGGTCGACGGTGAGCTCGCGGTCCCGCAGGGTGCCGGCCTTGACCTCCGCGGCGCCGTCGAACCGGACCGAGGTGGCCGGACCTCGCAGGGCCTCGCCCCTGACCCGCACAGTGCCGTTCCAGACGATGGGCGCCTCCTCGCCCTCCGCGGCCTCGACGCTGCGCACCAGCGGCTGGCGGAACGGGAGCGTGTACACGCCGCGCGCGCGGACCGGGAGCGGCGTGCGCGGCACCAGGTCGCTGGAGATCAGCACCACGGTCGCCCGGTAGGCCACGGAGAGCTGGTAGGGGACCTGGAAGAAGACCGACCAGAGCTTGGAGAGCTCTTCCAGGTTGAGCGGCAGGGGAGACAGCTTGACGAGGTCGATCTGCCGGGCGAGGTCCGAGCTGGACAGGAACGTGCCGGGATCGGCCTGCTCGGCCACGTCGATGGCGTTCTGGATGGCGTCGCGGGTCAGGACGGGCTGCTCGTGCATGGTCCGGACGGCGATGCCGAGCAGCCGCTCGGGCTCCAGCTCCTTGTCCTCGCCGTAGAACGTCAGCAGGTAGTGGAGGTCGACGGCCACCTGCGGCCGCTGCACCAGCCCGCCGTCGGGCCCGCGGGTCGGCAGGTCGGCGCCGCGCCATGCCGCGTTCGGCGTGACCTGGTAGAGGTAGATGTTGATCCCCTTCTTGGCCTCGGCGCCGTTCTTGCTGGTCACCGGCATGCCGGCGGTCACCTTGGCGTTCGGCACCGCTCCGGGCACGCCCGCCGCGACCGCCTCGGAGAGGATCTGCTGGACCGTGGCGGTGACAGTGGCGACGGCCAGGAAGTTGCTCATCGCCGCTCACCGCTCCTGCGGGCGAGGTAGTCGTCCAGGGAGAGCGCGGGCCGCTGCCGCTCGGGGGCGGGACGGGCCTCCGTCCCGGGCTCCGGCGCGGCCCCCCGCACCTCGATCCTGCCGATGCTGACGCGCACCACGGGCGTGCCGGCGGCGGGAGCGGGCGCGACCTGGCCTCTGTGCCCCGGGACCGCCCCGGGCTCCGGCTCCTCGTCCTCCTCCACGGGCATTGGCAGGCTTCGCACACGCGGGGCCACTGCCACTGCCGGTGCCGCTTCGAGCGGTTCGGCGGGAGCCTGCGGCCGCAGCGCCGGCGCGACGGCACCAGGGTCGGGTGGAGGGGGTGGAGCGGGCGGACGGGTCGGCCTTCCGCGCGGCGGTGGCTGCGGAACGGTCGGAGCGGCCGCGGCCCCCGGGACCGCGGGCGCGGCGGGAACTGGCGGGACCGCCGCGGCGGGCGCGGCGGGTCGTGCGGGTGCCGGTGCGATCGGCGGCCTCGGTGCGGCCGTCGGCCCTTGCGCGGCTGACGGCCGTGTCGCGGCGCGGGCGGTTCTCGGCTCTGGGACCTGGGCCCACCGCGGTGCGGGCAGGGCTGGCTCGGCCGGCTGGCGATCGACCGGCGGCCCCGGGGACGGGGGCGGGCCGGCGGACCGCGGCTCGCTCGGCCGCGGGTGCGCCCGTGGCTCCGCTGCCGGCGGGGCGTGGGTCGCGGGCGGGGCAGCGGCCGGCGCCCGGGGCCCCCACCGCTCGAGGCCCCCGACCCCGACCTCGACCTCGACGCCCTCGACCTCCTCCAGCACCTGCGGGGCCTCCGGGACCTGACGCTCCTCGTGGAAGGCCGGCGGCTCGACGGGCGTGGACGCCTCCCCGGGCGCCCGGGACGGCCCCGGTGGCTGAGGGAGCCCTGGCTCGGTGGGCTCGAACAGCGAGGGTGGGCGTGGCCGGAGGACCCGGGCCCGGTCCGTCGCCCTCGCGGCGAGGTCGCTCAGGAAGTCGCCCATCGCCCCACCATCTCGAGGTACGCCTGCCGGCGGCGCGGCCCCATCGCCAGGATGTCCGCCTCGCGCCAGCCGTAGGCCGCGGCCAGTGCGTGGACCTCGCGCAGCAACCGGGGAGCGCACGCGCTGATCTCGTGCCAGAAGAACGCGGCCACGTCGAAGACTTCCTCCCAGCCCACCCCACACGCCGGGCAGGACAGCGCTAGGCGCACGTCCGCCTGGGGGTCGAGCTCGGCCATGCGGGCCGCGAGCGCCTGCACCACCTCGCCGGGCAGCTCAGCGACCGCCCTCACCTGGCCCGCCTCGGCCGCCGAGGCCACGCACCGGGCCAGCAGCACGGCCCGAGCCTGCTCCGGACCGTCCGCTCCGGCCGCCGCCGCCAGGTCGGCCGCGCTCGGCGCGCGGAACCGGACCGACCAGTCCCCGACCTGCAGCTCGCCCGCTCCGGCCGCCGGGCGCGGCTGCGGCCGCGGCTCGACCCGCACGGCGCCCGTCTCCAGCTCCAGCTCCAGTCGCTCGCCGCAGCGCGGGCACTCCGTCAGCGCCTCCAGCGTCGGGCCGAAGGTCAGCTCCCGGACCGTGAGCAGCAGCCCGTCGCGCCGGCCGACGCTCAGCGCCTCGAGAAGACCCTCGGGCCGGTCCGGGAGCGCCGCGCTCAGGATCGTCAGGGCCCGCTCGTGCGACCGCTGGGACTCTCCCCGTTCCCAGACGTCGAGCAGCTCCGAGGGTGAGAGCCCTCGCACGTGCTACCCGCCCGGGTTGTTGAAGGTCGGCTCGGACGGCTCGGTCACCTCCTGGTCGCGCTCCCAGCCCTCGTTCTCCAGCTTCAGGTGCTGGATGGCCACGGCGTTGGCGTTCGCGTCGAGGTCCGGCAGCGCCTGGAACTCCGAGGCCCAGCAGCGGTAGATCTTGTACGCGATCGCAAGCTGGCCCGCCTCGTTGTAGACCTCCAGGATGATGTCCTTGCGGAAGTCCTGGAGCGAGACCTCCGCCCCCAGCCCCGCGCCGAAGTTCCAGACCTTGTTCGCCCACTGCTCGAAGTCAATGTCGTGGGTGACCCCCCGCTCGAGCGTGATCGCGTCGTACTCGGTGCGGCCGGGTGACTTCCTGCTGCTCGACGGGTCGCCGCCGTCGCGGTGCTTGACCACCTCGGTGGTGCGCTTCAGCGCGCCGACCTTGCTCACGCCGGCGACGTAGCGGCCGTCCCATTTCACACGGAACTTGAAGTTCTTGTACGGGTCGAAGCGCTGCGGGTTGACGCTGAACTGGGCCATCGGCTCCTCGCCTCCTCACGTCACGCGGTCACGACTCGACGCGGCCGGCCAGTTGCTGGATCCGGATGAACACGAACTCGGCCGGCTTGAGGGGGGCGAACCCGACCAGGATGTTCACGATCCCGAGGTTGATGTCGTTCTGTGTGGTGGTCTCCGAGTCGCACTTGACCAGATAGGCTTCTCTGGGGGTCTTGCCCTGGAAGGCGCCCTGGCGGAAGAGGTTGTGCATGAACGCGCCCACGTTCAGCCGGATCTGGGCCCACAGCGGCTCGTCGTTCGGCTCGAACACCACCCACTTGGTCCCGCGGAACAGGCTCTCCTCGATGTACAGGGCGAGGCGGCGGACCGGCACGTACTTGTACTCCGAGGCCAGTTGGTCGTCGCCCCGCAGCGTGCGCGCGCCCCACGACACCGTGCCGTAGCCGGGGAAGACCCGGATGGCGTTGACGCCCAGCGGGTTGAGGGTGCCGTTCTGGGCGTCGGTCAGCCGGAAGTCGACGCCCTGCGCGCCCGCGAGGGCCGCCTCCGTGCCGGCGGGCGCCTTCCACACGCCCCTGCTGGAGTCGGTCCGCGCGAACAGCCCGGCGAGGGTCCCGCTCGGAGCGGTCCGGCGAAGCTTGCCACTTTTGAGCGGGTCGGCGATGCAGATCCAGGGGTAGTACACGGCCGCGTGGTCGGACTTGGGGAGGGTCGGCCCCGTGATCGTGGCGACCATGTCGTCGGGGCTGGCCGACGCCTTGGGGGAGTCGATGATCATGAAGGCCCGGCGCTCCACGCAGTAGGCGTTGGCGTCCTGCAGGATGCCCGGGTCGGTCACCCCCGGCAGGCAGAGCAGGTTGACCAGGTCCACCTCGTCCAGCGCGTAGATCCCCTTGCGCTGCGAGCGGTCCGCGATGAACAGGTTGTAGGCGTCGGCGTCGGTGTACGGCTGCTCGTCCCCGCCGGTCAGGGTGAAGTCGACCCCGGGTGTGGCGGTCGCCCCGGCGAGCAGGTGGAGCTTGTCGGCGATGCTGTTGCTCGGGGCAGCGGTCACCACCACCGACGAGCCGGCGCCGCGGGTCCCGGAGGAGAGCACCAGGGTGTTGGCGGTCGTGTCGGCGGTGCAGGTGAAGCCGCGGTAGGCCGGGTTGGCGGGCTTCAGGGCGCGGACCGCGGTGGTGATCCTGCCGGCCACGTCGCCCAGCTTCGCGGCGAGGTTGGCCCCGGCCGCGGTCGCGTCGCCGATGTTCACCAGGTCGGGGACGCCGCCGTCCAGGCCGATCTGGAAGCTGTTCTCCGTCGCGGTCGGGGTCGCGTCGAGGTCGGTGGCCCCGAACGGGCCGCTCACCAGCCGGCCCGGGTCGGGTGCCTCGACGGGCCGGAGCGCCGCGACCGCGTCGGCCTCGGTGCCGCCGTTGACCGTTCCCAGCCGCAGCCTGGCCGTGGCGTCGTTGCGCTCGCCCGGCAGCACCCGGACCGACGAGACCTCGCCCGCCCCCCCGGAGGTCATGACGATCTGCGGGGGAGTGGCCTGGCGGGTGCAGGTGAAGCCCAGCAGCGCCGGGTCGCCGCCCGCCGCCGCCCGCACCTGGTCCCGGATGGCCCCGCACAGGCTCGTGAGCCGCGCCGTCGGGGTCGTGCCGGAGATGTCGCCCGGGAGGGCGATCTGCACGGTGACCGGCGGCAGGCCGTTGACCTGGACGCGCAACTGGTTGTGGGTGGCGTCCAGCAGGGTGGCCACGTCGAGGATGGTCCCGCCCGCGTCGGTGAGGTCCGCGCTCCTCGAGGTGCCGGCGCTCAGCCCCGCCAGCATAGCGGCCGTCACGTCGCTGGAGACCTCTACCAATTGGGAGACGCCGTTGACCATGTCCAGGGCGTAGCGGAAGTCCTGGCTGTTCATGGAGAGGTTCTGGTACGTCTCGGTGACGTTCTCGACGGGATTGTCGGGCGAGGTGTAGTTCAGCGTGAGGTTGAAAGTGCTCGCCGGGTTCGCGGTCCCGTGGTCGACCCGCACCTCGATGTAGTTGCCGGACTTGCCCTCGTCCAGCGCCGCGAGCGCGAGCACGTTCTGGCTCTGCTCGTTGTGCAGCGTGGCCGTGGCGGCCAGGGCGTTCTTGGCAAGGCGGACCACCCAGGCCTGCGAGCCGCCGTTCAGGAAGAACTGGCGGACCGCATAGCTCAGCTCCGAGGTCGCGTCCAGCCCGCCGAAGCTCCGCTCGTAGTCGCTGAGCGACAGGCAGCGGACGGCCTCGTTGATCGGGCCTTTCTTGGTCGAGCCGACGAACGCGGTCACCGAGGTGCTCACCCCGGTGATGGTCCGTACTCCGCTCGGGATCTCCTCGATGTAGACACCAGGATAGGTTGGTGCGATCGGCATTCGGGACCTCCCCCGTCCTCCAGATGCGCGGCCCATCATGAGCCTTGGTCTACTCGGACGCAATCCATTGCCGCAATCGGTTCTGGACCGTGTGCGGGAGGCGTGGTTACCTGTCGGTAACCATGAGTGTGCTGACCAGCCGGCTCGACACGGGCGCCGAAGCGTACCGCGCCAACCGGAGCGTCAACCTGGAGCTGCTCGAGGAAATCTCCGAACAGCTCGCGCAGAGCAGGGCGGGCGGCGGCGAGCGGTACGTCGCCCGCCACCGGGCGCGCGGCAAGCTGCTCGCCAGGGAGCGGGTGGAGCTGCTGCTGGACCGGGACGCGCCGTTTCTGGAGCTGTCGCCGCTGGCCGCCTGGGGCACCGGCTTCCACGTCGGCGCGAGCGTGGTCACCGGCGTCGGGCCCGTCGAGGGCGTGGAATGCGTGGTCGTGGCCAGCGACCCCACCGTGCGCGGCGGCGCCACCAACCCCTACGGCCTGCGCAAGACCCTGCGGGCGATGGAGATCGCCGAGCGCAACCGGCTCCCGCTGGTCCAGCTCATCGAGTCGGGCGGGGCCGACCTGCCGACCCAGTCGCAGATCTTCGTTCCGGGCGGAGCCGTATTCCGCAACCTCACGCGCCTGTCCCGCGCCGGCGTCCCGACGGTCGCGCTGGTCTTCGGCAGCTCGACCGCCGGCGGCGCCTACGTGCCCGGCATGTCGGACCACACGGTCATGGTCGCCGGCCGCGCCAAGGTCTTCCTGGGCGGGCCGCCGCTGGTCAAGGTGGCCACCGGCGAGGACGCCGACGACGAGGAGCTGGGCGGCGCCGAGATGCACGCCCGCACCTCCGGCCTGGCCGACCTGCTGGCCGCCGACGAGCGCGACTGCATCCGGCTGGGACGGCAGGTCGTCGCCGACCTGAACTGGCGCAAGCTCGGTCCCGGGCCGGCGGCGCCGGCCGACGACCCCCGCTACGACCCCGACGAGCTGCTCGGCCTCGCGCCGACCGACCTGAAGCTGCCGGCGGACGTGCGCGAGATCCTCGCCCGCGTGGTCGACGGCTCGCGCTTCGACGAGTTCAAGCCGCTGTACGGCGCCAACCTCGTCACCGGCTGGGCCCGCGTCCACGGCTTCCCGGTGGGCGTGCTCGCCAACGCCCAGGGGGTGCTGTTCAGCGAGGAGTCCAACAAGGCCGCCCAGTTCGTCCAGCTCGCCAACAAGGCGGACCTGCCGCTGGTATTTCTGCAGAACACCACCGGCTACATGGTCGGCAAGCGCTACGAGCAGCAGGGGATCGTCAAGGACGGCGCGAAGATGATCAATGCCGTCTCCAATTCGACCGTGCCGCACCTCACCGTGATCCTCGGCGCCTCCTACGGGGCCGGTGGCTACGGCATGGCCGGCCGTGCCTACGACCCGCGGTTCGAATTCGCCTGGCCGGCGAGCCGGACCGCGGTGATGGGCCCGGACCAGCTCGCCGGGGTCATGTCGCTGCTGGCCCGCACCTCCGCCGAGGCCGGCGGCCGCCCCTTCGACGAAACGGCCGACCAGGCCATGCGACGGGCGGTGCGCGACCAGATCGAGGCGGAGTCGCGGGCGCTGTTCAACACCGGCCTGCTGTACGACGACGGCATCATCGACCCGCGCGACACGCGCACGGTGCTCGGCATCGCGCTGTCAGCGTGCCACTCCGGGGAGGTGAAGGGCACGGACGGGTTCGGCGTGTTCCGGATGTGACCGCCGGTGAAGGCCTGGCCGCCAAGGTCCTCGTCACCAAGGTCCTGGTCGCCAACCGCGGCGAGATCGCCCGCCGGGTGCTGCGCACCTGCCGGGACCTGGGCATCGCCACGGTGGCGGTGTTCTCCGACCCCGACCGCGACGCCCCGTTCGTCGCCGAGGCCGACGAGGCCGTGCCGCTCGGGGGAGCGGCCCCGGCCAAGTCCTACCTGCGCGCCGACGCCATCGTCGACGCGGCCGAGCGCACCGGCGCCGACGCGGTCCACCCCGGCTACGGCTTCCTGGCGGAGAGCGCCGACTTCGCCGAGCGCTGCCGCAAGCGCGACCTCACGTTCATCGGGCCGACCCCGGAGGCGCTGGCCGCCATGGGCGACAAGCTCCAGGCCAAGCGCCTGGTCGCGGCCGCGGGCGTGCCGGTCCTGCCCGGTGCGGAGGCCGGCTTCCCGGTCATGGTCAAGGCGGTCCGCGGCGGCGGCGGGGTCGGCATGCGCGTGGTCGGCGACCCGGCCGAGCTGGACGAGGCGGTCGCCGCCGCCCGCCGGGCGGCCGAGGCCGCCTTCGGCGACGGCGAGGTGTTCCTGGAGCGCTGCCTGGAGGGGGCGCGCCACGTCGAGGTGCAGATCGCCGGCGACGCGCACGGCCGCGTCGTGCACCTGTTCGAGCGCGAGTGCTCGGTCCAGCGCCGCTACCAGAAGGTGGTCGAGGAGGCGCCCTCGCCGGCCGTGGACGGGGCGCTGCGCCACCGCCTGGGAGAGCTGGCGGTCGCCGCCGGGCGGGCCGTCGGCTGCACCGGCGTGGCGACCGTCGAGTTCCTGCTGGCCGGCGGTGCGCTCCACTTCCTGGAGATGAACCCGCGCCTCCAGGTCGAGCACCCGGTGACCGAGTGCGTCACCGGGTGGGACCTGGTCGGCCTGCAGCTGCGGCTCGCCGAGGGCCGGCCGCTGCCCGAGGCGCCGCCGCCCCGTCAGGGCCACGCCGTCGAGGCGCGGCTGTACGCCGAGGACCCGCGGCGCGGCTTCCTCCCGGCCGCCGGCGTGCTGCACCGCTTCCGCATCGACCCGCGGCCGGGCCTGCGGGTCGACGCCGGCGTGGTCGACGGGTCCAGGGTCGAGGCCCACTACGACCCGTTGCTCGCCAAGGTGATCGCGCACGCTCCCACCCGCGCCGAGGCGGTGCGCCTGCTGGCCGCCGCCCTGGAGGGCGCCCGGCTGCACGGGCCGCCGACCAACCGGGACCTGCTGGTGCGGGTGCTGCGCCACCCGGCCTTCCTCGCCGGCGAGACCGACACCGGCTTCCTGGAGCGTCACGTGGCCGGTGAGCTGGCCGCCCCGCCCGCCGCACCGATGGCGTGGCTCAACGCCGCAGCGGCCGCGCTGGCCGCCCGGGCCGCTCGCCGCGGCGGCGCGAGCCTCCCCTCCGGCTGGCGGAACAACCCCTCGCAGCTCCAGCGCACCGACTTCGAGGGGATCTCGGTGGGCTACCGCCTGGGCCGCGACGGCCTCGAGCTGGAGGTCGACGGCGAGCCCCGCGAGGTCCGCCTCTGGGCGTGCGGTCCCGAGCACGTCGACCTGGAGGCGGGCGGGGTGCGGCGGCGCTTCGAGGTCCACCGGGTCGCCGACGTCCACTACGTCGACGGCCCGCTCGGCGCCGGCGCCCTGCGCGAGCTGCCGCGGTTCCCCGAGGCCGCCTCGGCCGAGGCTGCCGCCGGCTCGCTGGCCGCCCCGCTGCCCGGGGTGGTTCGGCAGGTCCTGGCGCGGCCCGGCCAGTGCGTGGACGCCGGCGCGCCGCTGGTGGTGCTGGAGGCGATGAAGATGGAGCACCGCATCACCGCCCCCCACGCCGGCCGGGTCGACGACGTCCTGGTCGCCGAGGGGCAGGAGGTCGACGCCGGCACGGTGCTCGCCGTGCTCGTCGCGCGCTCCGGGGAGGACGGCCATGGCTGACGGCCCGGTCCGCTACCAGGTCGAGGAGGGCATCGCCTGGCTGGTCATCGACCGGCCCGAGGCGCGCAACGCCATCAACCGGGCGGTCGGCGAGGGCCTCTGGGACGGGTTCCGCCGCTTCGACGCCGACCCGCGGGCCAGGGTGCTGGTGCTGACCGGGGCCGGCGACGCCGCCTTCTGCGCCGGCGCGGACCTCAAGGAGATGGCCGCCCTCGGCCTCGCCCTGCCGCCCGCGGACATGGCCCCCCAGCTCGGCGGCAACATCGACGTCTCCAAGCCGGTGATCGCCGCGGTCAACGGCGCGGCCTACGCCGGCGGCTTCATGCTGGCGCAGATGTGCGACCTGTGCCTGGCCGCCGAGCACGCCACCTTCGCGATCGCCGAGGCGCGCTGGGGGCGCGGCGCGCCGTGGGCCGCGCCGCTGCCCTGGCTGGTCCCGCCGCGGGTGGCGCTGGAGCTGCTGCTCACCGCGCGGCCGGTCGACGCCCGCCGTGCCCTCGAGGTCGGGCTGGTCAACGCGGTCGTCCCCGCGGCCTCCCTGCGCGAGGAGGCCGCGAAGCTCGCCAGGACGGTCGCGGCCAACGCCCCGCTGTCGCTGCGCGCCGCCAAGGCGATGGTGTACGCCTCGGCCGGGCGGGCCCTGCGCGAGGCGCTGGACGAGGGCTGGCGGCTGTTCGGGCCCGTGTACGAAAGCGAGGACGCCCAGGAGGGCCCGCGCGCATTCCTCGAGAAGCGGCCACCGGTCTGGAAGGGGCGCTGACCGTGCCCCTGCGCGCCGCCAACTGCTCCGGGTTCTACGGCGACCGCCTGAGCGCGCCCCGGGAGCTGCTGGAGGGCGGCGGGATCGACGTGCTCACCGGCGACTACCTCGCCGAGCTGACCATGCTGCTGCTGTGGCGGGCGCGGGCCGCCGACCCGGCCTCCGGCTACGCCAGGACCTTCCTGCGGCAGATGCAGGACGTGCTCGGCCTCGCCCTCGAGCGCGGCGTCAAGGTCGTCGCCAACGCCGGCGGGCTCAACCCGGCCGGTCTCGCCGCCGAGCTGCGGGCCCTGGCCGACCGGCTCGGCCTGCGGGCGCGCGTCGCCCACGTCGAGGGAGACGACCTGCTGCCGAGGCTCGCCGAGCTCCAGGTCCCGCTCCCGGCGGGGGTGGCGCCCGTCACCGCCAACGCCTATCTCGGCGGCTGGGGGATCGCCGAGGCGCTGGCCGCCGGCGCCGACGTGGTGGTGTGCGGGCGGGTGGCGGACGCCTCGCTGGTGGTCGGGCCGGCGGCCTGGCGGTTCGGCTGGGCCAGGGACGACTGGGACCGGCTGGCCGGCGCGGTCGTCGCCGGCCACGTGCTGGAGTGCGGCACCCAGGCCACCGGCGGGAACTACGCGTTCTTCCACGAGATCCCCGACCCGGCCGAGCCGCCCGGCTTCCCCGTGGCCGAGGTCTCCAGCGACGGCAGCGCGGTCATCACCAAGCACCCCGGCACCGGCGGGCTGGTCTCGGTCGGGACCGTGACCGCCCAGCTCCTCTACGAGATCGGCGCTCCCGCCTACGCCAACCCCGACGTGGTGGCCCGCTTCGACACGGTCCGCATCGAGCAGGCCGGTCCCGACCGGGTGCGCCTGTCCGGCGTCCGCGGCGAGCCGGCGCCCGCCTGCGCCAAGGTGGCCGTCAACTGGCTCGGCGGCTTCCGCAACACCATGACCCTGGTGCTGACCGGCCTGGACGCCCACGCCAAGGCACGCTTCGCCGAGGCGGCCCTGCTCGCCCGTCTCGGCGGCCGCGACCGCTTCCAGGAGGTCGACGTCCGCGTGGTCGGCTGCGCGCGGCCCGACCCCCGCGGGCAGGACGAGGCCGTCGCCGAGCTGCGGGTGACGGTGAAGGACCCCGATCCCGCCAAGGTCGGCCGGGCGTTCTCGAACGCCGTGGTCGAGCTGGCGCTGTCGAGCTACCCCGGCTGCTACCCGACCACTCCGCCGAGCGGCGAGACCCCCTACGGCGTGTACTGGCCGGTCCTGGTCCCCGCCGGCGCGGTCGAGCAGGTGGTGGTCACCCCCGAGCTGGAGCGCCGCGTGGTGGCGCCGAGCCCGGTCGCCCCGGCCGGCACGGCCGCGCCGGTGGTGGTCGAGGCGCGAGGCCTTCCCGGCCCGCCGGGCGGGCCGACGAGGCCGCTGCCGCTCGGTGCCGCGTTCGGGGCGCGCTCCGGCGACAAGGGCGGCGACGCATGCGTCGGCGTCTGGGCGCGCAGCCCGGAAGGCTACGCCTGGCTGGCCCGCCACCTGGACGCCGACCGCTTCAAGGCGCTGGTCCCCGAGGCCGCGGACCTCGAGGTCCGCCGCTACGAGCTGCCCAACCTGCTGGCGCTGAACTTCGTGGTCGCCGGCCTGCTCGGCGAGGGCGTCTCCTCCTCGACCCGCTTCGACCCGCAGGCCAAGGGCCTCGGCGAATACCTGCGCGCAAAGATCGTCGACCTTCCCGTCGCCCTCGTGGGGCACAGGGCAGAAAGAGGCTGAGATGGACTTCGCGGAAACGGCGGAGCAGGCCATGCTCCGGGAGGCGGTCGGCAAGATCGCCGCCAGGTACGGCCACGACTACTTCCACGCAAAGGTGGAGAGCGGCGGTCACTCCACCGAGCTGTGGCAGGAGGTGGGCAGCGCCGGCTTCATCGGCGTCAGCATTCCCGAGCAGTACGGCGGCGGGGGCATGGGCATCGGCGAGCTCGCCGTCGTCGCCGAGGAGCTGGCGGCCCACGGCTGCCCGCTGATGCTGCTGATGGTCTCGCCCGCGGTCTGCGGCACGATACTGGCCCGCTTCGGCACGCCCGAGCAGCGCGGCCGCTGGCTTCCCGGCCTGGCGGCCGGCGAGCGCAAGATGGCGTTCGCGATCACCGAGCCGGACGCCGGCTCGAACTCCCACCGCCTGGCCACCGTCGCCACCCGCGACGGCGACGCCTGGAGGATCCGCGGCGCCAAGCACTTCATCTCGGGCGTGGACGAGGCGGACGCCGTCCTGGTGGTGGCCCGCACCGGCGACCCCGCCGGCGGCCGGGGGCGCCTGTCGCTGTTCATCGTCGACACCGACGCCCCGGGCCTGGAGCGCACCGTGATCCCGATGGAGATCGCCGCGCCCGAAAAGCAGTTCCTGCTGTTCTTCGACGACGTCGCGGTCCCGCCGGAGGGCCTGCTCGGCGCGGAGGGCGACGGCCTTCGCCAGGTCTTCCAGGGCCTGAACCCCGAGCGCATCATCGGCGCGGCCGGCGCCAACGGGATCGCCAGGTACGCCCTTGCCAAGGCCGCCGGCTACGCGGCCCAGCGCCGGGTCTGGGGCGGCCCGATCGGCGCCCACCAGGGCATCTCCCATCCCCTCGCGAGCGCGAAGATCGAGGTCGAGCTGGCGCGCCTTGCGACCCAGAAGGCGGCCTGGGCGCACGACCAGGGCCGCCCGGACGCCGGCGAGGCCGCCAACATGGCCAAGTACGCCGCGGCGGAGGCCGCCCTGCACGCCGTGGACGCCGCCATCCAGGCCCACGGCGGCAACGGCTTCGCCACCGAGTACGGGCTCGCCGACCTCTGGGGCATGACCAGGGTCCTGCGGACCGCGCCCGTCAGCCGTGAGATGATCCTCAACTTCGTCGCCGAGCACTCGCTCGGCCTGCCCCGCTCCTACTGAGCCGAACGCCCGAGGCTGCCCATGACAGTACCGACACCCGAGACGGCCGCAGGGCACGGCAGCGACGCGGCGTTCGAGCGCCTGGCGCGGGCGACCCTCGACGACGTCCTGAGCCGGCGCCCCGACCTGGCCACCGAGCTCGGTGACCACCGGTTCGACGACCGCCTGCCCGACGAGCGGCCCGAGGCGCTCGAGGACGAGCGTCGCGTGCTGGCGGCACGGCTCCGCGAGCTGTCCGCGCTCGGGGGCTCGGCGCTGCTCGCGGACAACCGGGTGGACGCCGAGATCCTGCGCGCCTTCGCGCAGCGGCGGCTCTACGAGCTCGAGGCCCTGCGCGAGCACGAGTGGAACCCGCTGGTGGCCAACCCGGCGACCGCCGTGTACGCGCTGCTGGCCAGGGACTTCGCCCCGCTGGGCGAGCGGCTGCGCTCGCTGGCCGGCCGGCTCGCCGCCGTGCCGGAGTCGCTGGAGGTGGCGCGCCGCGCGCTGCACGACATGCCGCGGGTGCACCTGGAGACCGCGGTCGGCCAGTTCGCCGGCACCGCCGCGCTGATCGGCCAGGAGGTCGACCGCGCCCTGGAGTCCGAGCCCGGGCTGCGGGGCGAGGTCGACGCGGTGCGGCCCGCCGCGCTGGCGGCCATCGAGGAGCACCGGCGGTGGCTGTCCGGGCGGCTCGCCTCGCTCCAGGGCCCGGGCCCGGACCCGCGCATCGGCCCGGGGCGGTTCGCGCGCAAGCTCGCCCACACCCTCGACGCCGCCGCCAGCTCCGACCAGGTCCTGGCGCGGGCCGAGGTCGAGCTGGCCCAGGTCGAGGAGGAGATCGCCCGCACCGCCGCGCGCGTCAGCGGCGGGGCTCCGGGAGCTCCCGGCCTGGTGCGGCGGGTGCTCGACCGGCTCGCCGCCGACCGCCCCGACAACGACACGATCCTCGGGCTGTGCCGGCGGGCGCTGGAGGAGGCGACCGAGCTCGTCCGCGAGCAGGACCTGGTGACCGTGTACGACGACCCTGTCGAGATCATCGAGATGCCCGAATTCCACCGCGGCGTCGCGGTCGCCTACTGCGACCCGCCCGGCCCGCTGGAGCAGAGGCCGCTGCCGACGTTCTTCGCGGTCTCGCCGACCCCCGCCGACTGGCCGCCCGAGCGCGTGGCGTCGTTCTTCCGCGAGTACAACGAGCACATGGTGCACAACCTGACGGTGCACGAGGCGATGCCGGGGCACGCGCTGCAGCTCGCGCACGCCCGGCGCTCCCGCGCGCCGACCCCGGTCCGGGGGGCGCTGTGGAGCGGCCCGTTCGTGGAGGGCTGGGCGGTGTACGTCGAGCGGGTCGTGGCCGAGCACGGCCACCACGGCGACGCCCTGCGGATGCAGCAGCTCAAGATGCAGCTCCGGATGATCATCAACGCGATCCTGGACGCCCGCGTGCACGCCCACGGGATGACCGAGGACGAGGCCATGCGGCTGATGACGGAGCGCGGCCACCAGGAGGAGGGCGAGGCCACCGGCAAGTGGCGGCGCGCGCTGCTCAGCTCGACCCAGCTCTCGACGTACTTCGTCGGCTACACCGAGGTGAGCGACCTCGCCGCCGACCTGGCCGCGTCCCAGCCGGGGCTCTCCGAGCGCGGCCTGCACGACCGGCTGCTCGCGCACGGCTCGCCGCCCCCGCGCCACCTCCGCACCCTCATCGGTCTCGCCGGACGCTAGAGCCGGTCTTTCTGGAGGAACGCCCGGACCCGCCCCGCCCCGACCAGGTTGCCCTTGCGCTCGTAGAGGGCGAGAGCGCGCTGCGCCTGGCGCAAACCGAGCCTTCTCAGGACCGTCCGGTGGGACCGACCTGACGGCTGTCTCACAGGCCCGCGCGCTTGCGCAGGCGGTCGGGGCGGAGCACCACGATCGTGCGGTCCTCCATGCGGATCCAGCCGCGGGACTGGAAGTGGTGGAGGATCTGGTTGATGCTCTGGCGGGAGCCGCCCACCATGCCGCCGAGGTCCCGCTGGGTGAGGTGCAGGCGCTCGAGGTCGACCACGCCCCCGGCCCCGGGCTCCAGAGCGACGCTGACGAGCAGCTTCGCCACGCGTGCCTGGAGGTCGAGGAACATGAGGTCGGTGGCGGTCTCGTGCGTGGCGCGGAAGCGCTGGGCGAGATGGACCATGACGGCCTCGGCCAGGGCGGGCTCGGTCCGCACCACGTCGAAGAGCGTGTCCCGGGTGAGGACGAGCACGGTCGTGGGGTCAAGGACCTGGGCCGACGCGGTGCGCAGACCGCCGTCGATGACGGTGAGCTCGCCGAACGCGTGGTGGGCCTCGACCACGCCGATGACCATCTCAGTGCCCGCCTCCGAGGTGGCCACCAGCTTGACCAGGCCGCTCGCCACGACGACCAGGGAGCCGCCGGGGTCGCCTTCGTTGAAGATGGTCTGGCCCCGGCGGTAGCGGCGCACTACTGCGCGCTCGGCGAGGCGCTCGAGCAGCGCACGGTCGACGCCGGCGAACAGGGGCGTCCGGGCCAGCAGGGAGATCCTGTCTTCGGCGTTCACTACGGCGCGGGGAACAGCAGCTTCCCGGTGGCGCGCTCCGCCGGCCACACCACCTTGGTCTGACCGGCCTGCCATTGCAGCTCCGCGATCGGCAGTCTCGAGGTGTGCCTGTCGTCGAATTTCACCGGCCCGACCACGTAGGTCCTGTCCGTCCGCCCGATCGCCTGGTTGATCTTTGCCGCGTCGGTCGACCCGGCGGCGCTGACCGCGTCCAGCAGGATCCGCGCGGCCGCGTAGCTGTCGGCGATGTGCTGCGAATAGGTCTGCCCGGTCTGCCGCTCGAACGCCTGCCGGAGCTGGCCCGCCCCCGGGTAGGGGAACGAGGAGTCCCAGTAGCCGCCGACGATCACTCCGTCACCGAGGTTGCCCAAGGCCTGCGCGAACTGCACCGGCTCGGCCCCCTTCTCGGCGACGATCACCTTCGGGTCGTACCCGGCCGAGGCCATCTGCTTGCGGATGGTCACCGCCTGCGGGGTCACCGCGTCGATCAGGAACACGTCGGCCCCGGTCGCCTTGGCGTTCTCGATCAGCGAGTTGAACTGCGTGTTGTCCACAGGGAACGACTGGTTCGACACGACCGTGTAGCCGTACTTCCGGGCGAGCTGCGGCCAGAGCTGTCCGCCCACCACCGCGCCGTCCGGGCCGTTGTCGTGCACGATCGCGACCTTGTCGTTGGTCCGCGCTCCGGCCGCCTGGAGTGTCTTGAAGGGCGCCTCGGCCAGGTCCGGCTCGTCGAAGAACACGTCCCAGACGTACTGCCACTGCTTCACGCTCTTGAACGCCTCCAGCGGCGCGCACCCCGTCACCATGGGGATGCGGTTCCGGTCGGCCACGACCCCACCCGCGTTCACCAGCGCCGGCGTGCACGAGCCGAGCAGCGCCGTCACCTTGTTGCGCGTGATCAGCGTGTCGGTGTTGGCCGAGGTCGTGTTCGGGTCGGTCTTGTCGTCCAGCAGCACCAGCCGCACCTTGCGCCTGGACCCCCCGACCGGCACGCCGCCGGCCTGGTTGACCTCGTCGACCGCGTGCTGGTAGCCCCACTTCTGGAAGCTGCCGAACCCCGCCAGCGGTCCCGACAACGGGATCGACGCCCCGATCACGACCTCGGAGCCCGAGGTGGAGGAGGTCTTGCTGGCGCAGGCCGTGGCCAGCAGTGCCAGGCACGCGGCAAGGCCCGCCAGCATGCTTCTGGGCGTCCGCGCCGTCGTGTGCCACCGCCCGCCCCGCACCGCCGCCATGGCCATCACCCGTCTCCCCGTCGAGACCGGCTGTCCTGTATCGCAGCACAGCCGTCCCGTCATAAGCGGAGGTACCGTAGGCGGCATTACGAGCTATGTCAAGACTTGCAATGTATCAGGGCATCGGTCCGGCTCAGCGTGCCCATCCACTGATTACCTCTCAGGCCGATCGGCCGGGTGCCGGGCCGGCGCGCGGCGGGTGCCCGGCAGGTCGGGGCGGTCGGTGGGCGGGCCGGCGCGCGGCGGCGTGGTCCGCGCCGCTCAGGGCTCCGCCTCCTGCCAGGTGCCGAGCAGCATCTCGCTGGTGAAGCCGGGGCCGAACGCGAGGATCAGCCCGACGGCGCCGTGCCGGGGCCGCTGCTGCTCGAAGGTGCGCCGCAGCACGTCGAGGACGACCACGCTGGAGACGTTGCCGACCTCGCGGAGGCTCTGCCAGGAGAGGTCGAGCAGGTCGGCGGGCAGGTCGAGGCCCTCCTGGACGGCGCGCAGCACGGCGGGCCCGCCGGTGTGGCAGATCACGAACTCGAGGTCGTTGGGCTTGCAGCCGTGCTGGCCGAGGAACTTCGCAACGCTCGGGATCACCTTGGGGACGGTGCTCCGGACCTTCGGGTTGGTCGCGAAGTGGAAGCCTTTCTCGCTGGTCCTGCCGGCGATGACGTCCGTCGACCCCTGCACCAGGTGCTGGGCGTTGGCCACCAGCCGCACGCCGGGCCCGCGGTCGTCGCCGCGCACCACCGCGGCGCCGGCGCCGTCGCCGAACAGGCCGGCGCTGATGAAGTCGGAGATCGAGGTCTTGTCGGGCTGGTAGGAGAGCGAGCAGAGCTCGACCGCGACCACCAGCGCGTTGGTGGGGCGCCCGTCGGTGAGCCGGTGGGGGTGGGCGCGGAGGAAGTCGTGGGCGTGCGCGAGCGCGCTGCCGCCGGCGGCGCAGCCGAGCTGCTGGATCGGCAGCCGCCGAACGGTCGGCTCGAGGCCGAGCTCGCCGGCGATGTACGCGTCCGGGCCGGGCAGCATGTACCCGGTGCAGGAGACGACCACCAGCGCGTCGACGTCGGCGGGGTCGAGCCGGGCGGCCGCCAGCGCCTGCCGCGCCGCCTGGGTTCCGAGCCGGACCACCTGCTCGGCGTACAGCTCGTTGCGCACGCCGAAGCCCACCTCGCCCACCGTGTCCTCGAGCGGCCGGACCATGCGGCGGGTGGCGACCTCGGTGTTGCGCATCACCCGCAGTCCCCGGTCGAGGTGCGGCAGCCCGCGACAGCGGTCGGCGACGGCCCGCACCATGGCGTCCTGGTGGACCGGGTGGTCCGGCCACACCAGGGCGGGCACGCACACCGTCGCCACCTCAGCCCCCCGCCGCCGCGCCGGTCGGGACGGTGACGGTCGGGACGGCGACGGCCTGCACCGCGCCGGTCGGGACCCCGCCGGGGTGCAGGCTGCACAGCGGTTGCCCGGGGATCACGACCTGCCCGGCCGAGACCAGCCACACGTCGAGACGGCCCCCGAATGGGCTGCGGATCTGGAGGCTGGTCGGGCCGTTGCGCACCTCCCCGATGAGCGTCCCACGCGCCACCGTTAGCGTCCCATTAGCAGCCAAAGGCAGGCTCGCGGGGTGAAACCGGCCATAGTCCGGCGCGACGACGAACTGCAGCGGCAGCATCACGACCTCCCCCTGGTCGCCGCCAGAGTCCTCGGCCCCCGCGAAGGGCCCCGAGCGGTTGTCGGAGCACCGGTGAGCTGCGGAGATCACCATGCGTCGTACGCTTCCGATTCGGTCCCGTCCGCCGGGGCGTAGTCGTGGTCCGGCGTGGCGTGGCCCTCGCAGAGCCGGCCGCACCAGCACGGTGGTGGTGCGACGGGCCGTGGCGGAGCCGTGGCGACGGCGTCGGCCGGTGGGACGGGTGCGGCGGGGTGGGCGGACATCCCGTTGCCTCCTGGGTGATGAGCAGAGCTGGCAAGCGCGTCAGTCAAATGATAGAGATCGCTCTCTATAATTATCAAGCACGAATTTCGCCGCCCCGACACGGAGGTCAGCCGCGATGACCGGCAAGATGACCCACAGAAGGTCAGGATCGTCGTCCCTCGAGCAGCTCGCCGGCTCGCGCCTGGGCCGCCGCGGCTTCCTGCGCGCCGCCGGTGGCCTCGGCGCCGCCGCGGGGCTGGCGGCGCTGCCGAGCGGCTGCACCTCCCGTGGTGGGGGCGCCTCCGCCTCGCGGACCGTCCGCGTCGGCGCGGTCTCCTCCCAGAGCGGCAGCCTCGCCGGGTTCGGTGAGTCGGACGCGTTCGTGTTCCAGCAGGTCCGGCGGGCGCTCAAGGACGGGCTGGCGATCGGCCGCAGCTCCTACCCCGTCGAGATCCGGGTGCGCGACAGCGCCTCCGACCCCGCGCGGGCGGGAGAGGTCGCCCGCGACCTCATCGACAGCGGCATCGACATGATGGTCGTGGCCGGCGCGCCGGAGACGGTCAACCCGGTCGCCGACGCCTGCGAGCAGGCCGGGGTGCCGTGCCTGTCGAGCAGCGCGCCGTGGCAGCCGTGGTACTTCGGCCGCCAGCGGGACCCAGCCCACCCCCAGCCGTTCCAGTGGACCTACCACTTCTTCTGGGGGCTCGAGGACATCATCCGGGTGTTCGGCGGCCTGTGGCAGCAGATCCCCAACGACCAGACGATCGCGGGGCTGTTCGCGCTCAACGCCGACGGCAACGCCTGGGCCGACCCCAAGCGTGGCCTGCCCGGCGCCTTCCAGCCGCGCGGCTACCAGTTCGCGCCCGTCCCTCGCTTCAAGGACTCCAGCGACAACTTCGACTCGCAGGTCCAGGCCTGCCTGGACGGCAGGGCCGAGATCCTCACCGGCAACCCGCAGCCGCCCGACTTCGCGACCTTCTGGAACCAGGCGAGCCGCCGCGGCTACCGGCCGGTGGTCGCCACGGTTGGCAAGGCGCTGCTGTTCCCGGCGTTCGTCGAGGTGCTCACGCCCAACGCCGGCGGCCTGGCGACCGAGGTGTGGTGGCACCCGACCTGGCCGTTCCGCTCGTCGCTGACCGGGCAGACCTGCGCACAGCTCGCCGCGGACTACACCCGGCAGACCTACCGCCAGTGGACCCAGCCGCTCGGCCCCATGCACGCCGCGTTCGAGGTCGCCGTGAGCGCGCTCAAGCGCGCCGGCGTCGGTGACCAGCAGGCGGTCGTGGACGCGATCCGGTCCACCGACATGCAGACCGTCGTCGGCCACCTGGCGTGGGGCAAGGACCGGGGCCTGCCTCCCACGGTGGCCAGATCGCCGCTGGTCGGGGGCCAGTGGCGACCCGGCCGCGACTTCCCCTTCGACCTCGTCCTCGTCAGCAACCCCAACTATCCCCAGATCCCCACCGCCAGCAGGCTCCAGCCGCTCGGCTCGGTCTGACCACCACCTGCCAGGAGTTGTGATGCTGCAGAACCTGCAGATCAGATCCAAGCTGGTCGCGATCCTGATCCTGCCCTTGCTCGCTCTGGCCGTCCTGGCCTCCAGCCTGGCCGTCTCGCGCATCTCCGCGAGCGTGCAGGCCGACCGGCTCGCCAAGATCACGCAGTTCGGCGCGGTGAGCCTCACCGACCTGGTCGACGCGCTGCAACGCGAGCGCGCGGTCACCAACTGGTACGTCGCCAGCGGCCACCGGCGCAGCTTCGGCACGATGATCGCCGACCGCGTGCTCGTCAACGAGGCCGCCCACGCGCTCGACGCGAGCGTGCGCCTGGTCGACCTGGGCGACTACAGCCCGGAGCTGCGGGCCGACCTCGTCAGCGCCCAGCAGCAGCTCGACGAGCTGATCGCGGACGGCGGCCAGCGGGCCCGGCTGGAGCGCACCGACGCCGGCGTCGCCGACGTCAGCGGGGTCTACGACCCGCTGATCGCCGAGCTGATCGCCACCATCGGGGGCATCGGCGCCGACGACACCACCTCCAGCCCCCTGACCCGCAACCTCGGGGCGTTCGCGGCGCTCGCCCGGGCCAAGGAGGCCAGCTCCCAGGGGCAGAGCCTGGTGCTGGCGGTGCTCACCACACGCTCGTTCAGCGCCGACTCCTACCACCAGCTCGCCGTCCTGGACGGGCGCCAGAGCGCCTGGCTGGAGCAGTTCCAGGCCGCGGCCAGCCAGCGGCAGCGGACCCTGTTCGCCCGCACCGTCGCCGGCCGTGACATCGAGCGGATCGACGGCATCGAGAAGCAGCTCCTCGCCGCGCGCGACGTCCCCTCCGACCTCACGCCGCAGGCGTGGTTCTTCCCGACCTCCGCCCGCGCCGACCTGCTGCACCAGTTCGAGCTCAGCCTCAAGGACGACGTGCTGGCCGCAGCCTCCGCCAGCCGGTCCTCCGCCCGGCAGCAGGCCACCGTCGTCACCGTCGCCATGGCGCTGATCCTGGGCCTCGGCGTGGGGCTCTCGCTGCTGCTGGCCCGCTCCATGGCCCGGCCCCTGCTGGTCCTGGAGCGCACCGCCCGCGGCGTCGCCGATCAGCAGCTCCCCGGGATCGTCGAGCGGCTCCAGGACGCCGGCGAGGACGTCGACCTGGCCGCGATCACGCAGGAGGCGACCGCCCCGGTGCCGATCCGCTCCCGGGACGAGATCGGCCGGCTCGCGGAGGCGTTCAACGCCGTCCACCGGGTCGCCGTGCGGGTCGCGGTCGAGCAGGCCGGGCTGCGCCGATCGGTCGGCGACATGATCCTCAACCTCGCGCGCCGCTCCCAGGTCCTGATCGACCGGCAGCTCGAGCTGATCGACGACCTCGAGCGGGACGCCGACGACGAGACCCTCGAGCAGATGTTCAAGCTGGACCACCTGGCCACGCGCATGCGGCGCAACGCCGAGAACCTGATCGTGATGTCCGGCGGCGCGGACGCGGCGCGGCGCCTGACGCAGCCGGTGCCCCTGGTCGACGTGGTCCGGGCCGCCATGAGCGAGGTCGAGGACTACCAGCGGGTGGAGCTCCTGCCCATCGACGAGATCGCCCTGACCGGCCACGCCGTCGCGGACGTGGTGCACCTGCTGGCAGAGCTGATCGAGAACGCCACCGCCTTCTCGCCGCCGGGCACCAAGGTGCAGATCGCCACCCAGCGGGCCGCCGGCGGCCACGTGCTGGAGATCGAGGACCGCGGGCTGGGCATGAGCGACGACGAATTGGTCGAGGCCAACCAGCGGCTGGCCCACCCGCCCGCGGTGGACTTCGCGGTCTCTCGCGTGCTTGGGCTGTACGTGGTGGGCCGTCTGGCGCAGCGGCACGCGGTCAAAGTGCAGCTCCGCCACTCCTGGTACGGCGGGGTGACCGCCCTCGCCCTGCTGCCGGCCAACCTGATGAGCACGCGCGGCGTGCCGTGGCTGCCGGCGGGCGATCTGCCCGAGCTCGTGCCGCCGACCGGGCCGGTCGCGACGACACCGCTTGGGGCGACACCGCCCGGGAGCGTGCCTTCCGGGAGCGCCGCCGGCCACCTGCCCGGCTTCGAAGAGCCCGGCACGGACTGGTTCGAGACCGGCTCGAGCGGCGCCTACGTGCCGCTGCGCCGGCACGCCCCGCAGCAGGCACCCGCACCGGCCGTGCCGCGGCTGCCGCTGGCCGCCCAGGCCCCACCCGGCGGCGGAGCCCTCGAGCCGGAGCCGGACCCGGAGCCGGAGCCGGACCCGGACCCGGGGCCGCCCGGCGCCGGCCTGCCGCGCCGCGTGCCGCGTGCCGCCATGGCGCCCGGCATCGCCGGCCAGCAGCCCTCGCCGGCACCCGCGCAGGCCAACGGCGTCCACAGGCGCTCCCCAGAGCAGGTCCGCGCGATGCTGTCGAGCTACTCCAGCGGCCTGGAACGCGGTCGGCGGATGGCGGGCGGCGTCGAGCCGGCGCAGCCCAGCAATGGCGAAGTCCCGAACGGCTACGGCTGGTCGTTCGACAACCTGGACGGCAGCGAGGAACTCCCATGACCATCGAACTTTCGAAGGACGCCCAGAGCCTCAACTGGCTGGTCGACAGCTTCGTGCGCAACACGCCCGGGCTGGCCCACGCGGCGGTGGTGTCCACCGACGGCCTGCTGGTCGCCGTCTCCGACCGCCTCGACCGAGCCCGTGCCGACCAGCTCGCGGCCATCGCCTCGGGCCTGGAGAGCCTCACGAGGGGCGCGGCCCGCCTGTTCGGTGCCGGCTCGGTCAACCAGACCGTCGTGGAGATGGAGAAAGGCTTCCTGTTCGTCATGTCCGTGAGCGACGGCTCGTGCCTGGCGGTGCTGGCGTCGCCGTCGTGCGACGTCGGCGTGGTCGGCTACGAGATGGCAATGCTGGTCACCAAGGTGGGCGACGTGCTCACGCCGCAGCTTCGAGCAGAGCTGCAGGCCGTGCTACCACGATGAGCGAGGCCGGCGACCAGGAGGAGCGGCAGAGCCCGCGCCTGGTGCGCCCCTACACCCTGACCGGCGGCAGGTCCGCGAACCAGTGGACCGAGCTGCGGATCGAGGCGCTGGTGACCACCGTGTCGGCGTCGCACGCCCACCTCTCGCTCAGCCCCGAGCAGCGCACCATCGCCCACCTGTGCCGGCACCAGCTCCAGTCGGTCGCCGAGATCTCCGCGCTGCTGAAGCTGCCGCTCGGGGTCGTGCGCGTGCTCGTCGGCGAGATGGTCGACCAGGGCGCGCTCGACCTCTACCAGCCCAGCGACCAGACCGACCGGCCCGACCGCGCCCTCCTGGAGCGCGTCCTCGACGGCCTCCGCCGCCTCTGAATCCAAGAAAACGACGTATCAGCGGCCCGTCCTCCCCGCTCTTTCATGTTGGGTCGGCCCACTTCCCAGACCCGAGGGATTGACGGGGGATAGAGGACATGGATGCAAACGACGCGAGGATCGCGCGTCTCTACACGGCGCAGGCCGGTGGCCTGGTCGAGGACAACACTCCCAACGCCAACTCGCCGACGCCGAACCAGCTCGACCTGATCCTGCAGGCCGAGGCCGGAGGCGTCCTCGGCAACAGCGGCGCCAACTACACGCTGACCTTCACCGCCATCAACGACGACACGGCCGCTCCCGAGCCCAACCTGAACCCGGTGGGCAACCCGTTCAAGGAGCAGTTCAACGCCGGTGACGGCTGGAAGAAGAGCGGCAACGATTTCGTGAAGACCAGCGCCGGCGAGCCCGACGGGATCGTGAGATACAAGATCGCGATTCCTGTCGGCCTGACCGGGGCGTTCCACTACAACGTCCGGCTCATCAGCGACAACTTCCAGAACACCTCGTTCGACCAGAGCAACTCGTTCATCCTGGTCTGACGAACCCACGGGTTCGGGGTCCGGCGGGGGGATCGACAGAGCCGGACCCCGAACCCGTTCCCGGATGGCAGGCCGGCGGCATCGCAGAGTAGCTCTTCATTCCGATTCGAGCATAGAATCTGCGGAAAGCGCTTCGAAGAGCAGGTACGACGGTCCACGAGCTGCCAGAGGTCGCATTGCTGGTTCACTTCCGAGTCGAGAACTTTCGGTCACTTCGCGACCGCGCGGAGCTGAGCCTGCTCGTCCCGACTTGGGCCGAGACACGCGGGGACGTGACCTCGTCCATACCAAGTCATCCGGAGACACGGGTTGGGACGGTCGCGGCCGTGTTCGGCTCCAACGCATCCGGGAAGTCAAACCTTCTTCAGGCCCTGGCCGCCATACGGCGGGCTGTCGTTGCCTCTCACCAACGATGGGACCCGGAGGGCGGGGCCCCTCACGACCCCTTCCTGCTCGACGAGCGCTCCCTTCACGAGCCGACGATGTTTGAGGTGACTCTTGTCCTGGCCGAGGACCAGTTCCGTTACGGATTCCGGCTGGACCGGGAGGGGATCGTCTCAGAATGGCTCTTCTCATATCCTCGGAACCGTCGCCGTGTGTTGTTCACGCGGGACCGTGGCAGGGACCCGGAGTTCCAGTTCGGAAAGACTCTGACCGGGCAGACAGCGGTCATCCGCGAGCTTACGAGGCCCAACAGCCTGTTCCTGTCAGTTGCCGCCGCCAACAACCACAGCCAACTCAGTCCGATATTCCACTGGTTCTCCCGACACATCCAGATCGTGGAGCCCGATGATCTCCCGCTGCGCGTCAATTCAACGGCCAGACGAATGAGCGACGCAAGTGCCGGCCCGAGGGTCCGCGAGCTGCTCAGGCTCGCGGATCTGGGAATTGTCGACGCCCGTCCGATTCGGCGCGGCTTGGGCGAAGAGCCTGAGTCTATCCTCAAGGACTTCCTTGAGCGGATGGCAAAATCGGCTGGGATACAGGGCTCTGTCGACGACGCCCTTGAGCGGGCGCGACTTACGGTCGAGCTCGATCATGAGACTGACCGCGCCACGAGCGTTGCCATTCCTTTCGCTCGAGAATCTCAAGGAACACAGAGTTGGTTCGCTCTGATCGACCCGCTGCTGCATGCGTTGGAGACGGGCTCTGTCCTGGTTGCGGACGAGCTCGACGGCAGTCTTCATCCGCATCTGTCAGCGGAGGTCGTTCGTATGTTCCATGACCCCCAAGTGAACAAGAGCGGCGCTCAGCTCGTGTTCGGCTCGCAGAACCCCACCATGCTCGGGAACCTTCTGGGCGACCCACCGCTGCGTCGGGACGAGATCTGGATCACGGAAAAGGACCGGACGGGCGCTACGCACCTCCATCCCCTGACGGACTTCGCTCCCAGGAAGGCCGAGAATATTGAGCGGGGCTACCTGCAGGGACGGTATGGCGGGGTGCCATTCGTCGATCATGAGCGCCTGCGCCAGGCCGCCGACTGAGACGAGACCGCACAGTGTCCCCCCGCCGAGGCGAAATGCGCCGCAGAAGACCTCAACGCCAACCGCGAAAGAGGTTTCTGCTACCTGTGCGAGGGCCAGGTGACCGAGCCAGAATACTTCCGCGACTGGAGGCGGTACCTCCGGAACGCCCTGATCGAGATTGACATTTCCTCTGAGCAGGGTGATCCGCTTCGTCTGGTCGAGCAGGCCGTCCGTGCAAGGGAGAATGCAAGGAGGGAAGCCAGACGTCAGCGCGATGACAACCTCCTGTACGACGAAGTCTGGTGCGTGTTCGACGTGGACGAGCATCCGAGGCTCGATGCCGCTCGCGAAACGGCTCGGAAGCACGGAATTCTCTTGGCGGTGTCGGATCCCTGTTTTGAACTGTGGGGGCTTCTCCATTATCAGGACCAGTGGTCGTACATCGAAAGGTCAGCCGTCTGCGATGCACTGCGACGATATCTTCCGAGCTATGACAAACGCCTAGATTGCGGGACAATGCGGCCAGCCTATCCCGAGGCCCGTGGGCGAGCCATTGCGATCGGCGAACGCCGTGCGAGGACGGAGGGAGCATCGACGAACCCCTCAACGGACGTCTGGCGACTCGTCGACGAGCTGATCGGGTCGAAGGGTCAGCCGGCGGTGTAGCCGCCGTCGACGTAGAGGACGTGGCCGGTGCAGAAGTCGGAGGCGGGGGAGAGCAGGAAGAGCAGCGCGCCGATGAAGTCCTCCGGCTCGCCGAGGCGGCCGAGCGGGATCCGCGAGAGCATGGCCTCGCGGGTCTCGCGTCCCGGACCCTCCTCCGCGTACATCCACTCGGTCAGGTCGGAGCGGAACACGGTCGGGGCGATCGCGTTCACGTTGATGCGGTACCTGCCCCACTCGCAGGCGAGCGTCTTGCAGAGCAGGTCGACCGCCGCCTTGGAGGGGCTGTAGGCGCTGTAGCCGCTCGGCAGGCCGAGCCTGCCGCGGGTCGAGGAGAGCAGCACCACCTTGCCCCCCTCGCCCTGCGCGATGAGCTGCCGGCCGGCCGCCTTGCAGACCAGCCAGGAGCTGCGCACGTTCGCCCGCTGGACCTCGTCCCAGTCGGCGGGGTCCTGGTCGACGATCAGCGCCACCCTGTTCAGGCCGGCCGCGGTGACCACGCAGTCCAGCCGTCCGTGCGCCCGGACGGCCGCCTCCACCATCGCCTCGGCGTCGGCCAGCTCCTCGGCGCGCAGGTTCACCAGCACCGCCTCGCCGCCGAGCTCTTTCACCTCCTGGCCGACCGCCTCGAGCTTGGCGGCGTTGCGGGCGGCCAGCGTCACACGGGCGCCCGCGGCGGCGAGCGCCAGCGATGCCACCCGGCCGAACGCGCCGGTCGCCCCGGTGATCAGGACGGAGCGCCCGCGAACGTCGAACAGCGACCGCGGGTCCCGCACGACCCGCGGCAGCTCGCTCACGGCCGCCCGTCCTGATGCACCGGGGCGTTGCCCTGGGGTTCCCCAGACCCCTCCGGCAGTGGGTACGGCATGACCACCAGCATGGAAGCCGGCCGGTTGGTTCGGTTCTCGACCGAGCGGGCTTCGCCCGGCGCAAGGCGGCAGGAGTCCAGCGGGCCGAGCGCGACCGCCCCGGCCTGGGTGGTCACGGTCACCTCGCCCTCCACCACCACGTAGACCCTCTCAAGGGGGGTCGCGTCCATCTCGGCGCCGCCGCCCGGCAGGAAGTGCGTCAGCCCCACGGTGAAGCTCTCCGCGCCGCTCGCCTCCAGCCCCTGGAGGCGCAGGCAGCGCACGTCGAAGTGCTTGGGAGGGAAGTAGGCCCTGGCGTCGCCCAGGCGCACGACCTCCATCGGCTACGCCCCCTCCCCCCGCTCGATGCGGTACTCGCCGGTGGGGTCGACGATGGCCACGAGGCGCACGATCGAGCCGTCGCCGTACTGCCAGCGGATCGGGAAGGCCGCGAAGGTGCAGCGCCGGCCGGTGACCCTGTCCAGCTCGCCGCCGACGTTCTCGAAGCCGACGATGCCGTTGCCGAGGAGCTGGCGGTGGCACGGCTCCCACTCCGGGAAGTCGTCGCGCGGGTCGCGGCCGGTGTGCTCCTTGTACTCGTCGAGCGCCCAGGGCGCGAGCGGGGCGCTGGGCGCCTCCGGGTGCCAGCCGATCGCGGTGGCGAGTGGGTGGTCGAGCGCCTGCTGGTCCACGCCGACCGCCTTGACCCCGCGCTCCCGCAGCCAGATCCCCGCCTCCTTGTAGAGGCCGGGGGAGTAGATGAAGTACCTGCGGGTGTCCGCGTAGTAGTGGTGCCAGCCGGTGTTGATGACCACGAAGTCGCCGGGGCGGATCTTCGGGCGGGCGGCCTCCAGGTCCTCCGGGGTGATGACCTCCCACTGCTTCTTGGGGACGGAGACGGCCACGCCGGTGCCGAAGAACTGCTCCAGCGGGACCTCGTCGGTGTAGGGGGTGCCCTCGACCACGTGCGCCGGGGCGTCCAGGTGCGTGGTGCAGTGCATCACCGTGCTGACCCGCTGCGACAGCACCCCGGACTTGGCGTGGTAGTGGATGCGCTTGATCTCGACGTCGTCGAAGTACGGCCACAGCGGTGCGTTCGGCCCGAAGGTGTGGCTCAGGTCGTAGAACTCCAGCCCGGTTCGGCCGGCCGGGTGCATCCGCCATTCCTCGCGGCTCATCACCGGTGCCGGACCGCTGTCGGATCGTGCCGGCCGAGCCATGCTCATCCCTCCGCCTGTCCTGTCAAGCAGTACAGGTAACCCACGATGCGGTCCTGTTGCGAGGATGACCATGGCAGGAGCCACGCGGCTTGTCAATTTCCAGGCGGTGCCCCGGGGAGCAGCTCGGCGATGCGCGCGCACGCCTGCGCAAGCGCCCTGGCCAGCAGCGGCTCCCTGCTGTAGAACCGCAGGGCCGGGAGCGGGATGGTGAGGGCGGCGCGCCCCCCGGCGCCGTCGGGGATGGTCCGGCCGACCGCGCAGATGCCCTCGGTGTGCTCCTCGCGGTCGAAGGCGACGCCCTCGGCGCGGATCTGCTCCAGCTCCTCCATGAGCTTGGCGTGGCTGGCGATGGTGTGCGGGGTGAGGCGCTGGAGCCTCGGGGGCAGCAGCGCCCTGACCTGCTCCGGGTCCAGCTCGGCGAGCAGCGCCTTGCCGTTGGCGGTGCAGTGGGCCGGGAACCTCGCGCCCACCGCCGAGACCGCCTGCAAGCGCTGTGGAGCGGCGACCTGGTCGATGAAGATCACGTGGTCGCGGTCGAGGACCGCCAGGTCGACGGTCTCGTTGACCTGGTCGGAGAGGCGCTCGAGCTGGGGCCGGATCTGCTGGCGCAGCTCGCCGAGGGCCGCGGAGGCGAGGCCGGCGAGGCGCGGGCCGAGCCGCACGCCGCCCGCGGCCGAGACCGGCACCAGGAGGCGCTCGGTGGTCAGCGCCTTCACGATCCGGTGCACCGTCGAGCGGGGCAGCTCCACCTGCTGCGCGATCTGGGCGAGGCTCAGGCCTCCGGGCGACGCCTCCAGCGCGGCGAGGATCCGGGAGGCCCGGGCGATGGCCTGCACTTCCGAGCCGGCGCTCGATCGCTGGTCCACACCACTCCCTCCTGACATGCTTGACAGAGCACCCGAGGAACCATAGCGTACCCCGCTACGGGACAAGTGTGCTGCTCTACGAGACAGCCGCCGCAGATGAGGATCGGGTGCATCTTCCCGGCACACACACGCTCGTCACCGCCCTGGTCTCCGGGGTGCTGCTCGGGGGGTTGCTCGCGCTCACGGCGCTCGGTCTCTCGCTGGTCCTCGGGGTCATGCGGCTGATCAACCTGGTCCACGGGGAGCTGGTGATCCTCGGTGCCTACCTCGGCTACGCGCTGCTCTCCGGGCTCGGGCTCGACCCGCTGGCCGGGCTGCTGCTGGTCGCGCCCGCGCTGGCCCTGCTCGCCTACCCCTTGCAGCGCATCCTGCTGCTGCCGTTGCTCGGCAAGGGGCTCCAGGCGCCGCTGCTGACGACCTTCGGCCTGTCGGTGATCGCCCAGAACCTGTTCGTCCTGGTCTTTCATGCGGACACCAGGTCGCTGAGCCGCTCCTACGCGACCGCGCCGCTCGGTCTCGCCGGGCTGCAGGTGCCCGCGATCTACGCGATCTCCTTCGCGGTCGCGCTGGTCGTGGTCGGCGGCGTCCACCTGCTGGTGCGTCGCACCGGGGTCGGCCGCGAGATCCGCGCCGCCTCCGAGGACCCGGTGGCCGCGGCCGTCCTCGGCGTGGACGTCGGGCGCGTGTACGCGCGCACCTACGCCCTCGCCACGGCCTGCGCCGGGGTGGGCGGGGTCCTGGTCGGCCTGGCGTTCTCGTTCACGCCGACCACCGGCACCGGCTACCTGCTGACCGGGTTCGCCGTGGTGGTCCTCGGCGGGCTCGGCAGCGTGCTCGGCACCCTCATCGGCGGCATCGGCCTGGGCGTGATCGAGAGCGTGGGCGGCGCGTTCTTCGGCGACGGCTACCGCGACTTCATCGGGCTGGTCGTGTTCCTTGGCTTCCTGGCCCTGCGGCCCCAGGGCGTCCTCGGACGGGCCGAGCGGTGAGCCGGGCGGAGCCGGGCGCCCTCATCACCTCGGCGGTGCCGGCGCGGCGGGCGGCCCGGGCGACCTTGGCGGGGGCGCTGGTGGCCGCGGGCGCCCTGCTCGCGCTCGCACCCTCGTTCACCAGCGACTACGTGCAGCAGGTCTCGTTCCGGGTGCTCCAGTACGCGGCGCTCGGCCAGGCCTGGAACCTGCTGGCGGGCTACGGCGGGCTGGTCTCGCTCGGCTCGGCAGCGTTCATCGGCATCGGCGCCTACACCACCGCAGAGCTGACCAACCACGGCCTGCCCCTGATCCCGGGGATGCTCGTTTCCGGGGTGTTCGCGGCGGGCTTCGCCACCATCGTCAGCCCGGCCCTGTTCCGCCTGCGCGGCCTGTACTTCACCATCGGCACGCTCGCCCTGGCCGAGGCCCTGCGGCTGTTCATGGTCAACTACAACGGTCTCGGCGGGAACATCGGCATCTTCCTGAAAAGCGCGGCGCCCACCACCGCCGGCCTGTACTGGCTGGCGCTCGGCGTGGCCGCGGCCGCCACCGGACTGGTCCTGCTGGTGCTGCGGACCCGCCTTGCCATCAGCCTGCGGGCGGTCCGCGACGACGAGGACGCCGCCCGCCAGATGGGCCTGGTGTCGTTTCGCACCAAGCTGTTCGCGTTCACCCTGGCGGCCTTCGTGATGGGCGTGGTCGGCGGCCTGCAGGCAGGCAAGCTCTCACAGATCGAGCCGTACGGCGCCTTCGGTCTGCAATGGACCGTGGACGTCGTCACGGTGGCGCTGATCGGCGGCCTCGGCACGCTCGGCGGCCCGCTGGTCGGCGCGGTGTTCACGGTCGTGCTGGCCGAGCTGCTCAACGCCTACCCGTCGCTGCACCTGGCGATCACCGGCGCGATCGTGATCGCCGTGGTCCGGTTCGCGCCCGAGGGCCTGTGGGGGGTGCTGGCGCGCGGCTGGGCGCGCCTGGCCGCCGCCGGGCCAAGGGCGCAGCGGGGGGCGCCGTGGACGCGGGGGGCGCGGAGGGTCCGCCAATGAGTCGGGCACTCCTCGAGGTCGCCGGGCTCACCAAGCGCTTCGGCGGGGTGACCGCGGTCGACGGCCTCGACCTGGCAGTGCGCTCGGGCGAGACGCTCGGCGTGATCGGCCCGAACGGCGCCGGCAAGAGCACCCTTGTCAGCCTGGTCAGCGGCGCGCTGCGCGCCGACGCCGGCCGCATCCTGCTCGACGGGCAGGAGGTGACCAGGCTGCGCGCGCCCGCCAGGGCGCGGCTCGGCATCGGCCGCACCCACCAGGTCCCGCGGCCGTTCGCGCGCATGACCGTGCTGGAGAACCTGCTCCTCGGGCAGATCTACGGGGCGGCGGCCAGGACGCTGCGCGACGCGCGCCGCGAGTCGCTCGGGATCCTCGACCGCACCGGCCTTGGCGACGTCGCCGACCGGCTCGCCGGGTCCCTGTCCCTGCTGCGCCTCAAGCGCCTGGAGCTGGCCCGCGCTCTGGCGCTGCGCCCGCGCCTGCTGCTGCTCGACGAGATCGGCGCCGGGCTGATCGAGTCCGAGCTGCCCGAGCTGATCGAGCTGATCCGCTCGCTGCGCGCGGAGGTCGAGGGGATCCTGGTGATCGAGCACGTCGTCGAGGTGATCCAGGCATGCTCCGACCGCGTCGCCGTGCTCGACTGGGGCCGCAAACTGGTGGAGGGCACGCCCGGCGAGGTGCTGCACGACCCCGAGGTGGCGGCGGTCTACCTCGGCACCAGCGCCACCGGTGAGCGGACGGCGGCCGGCTCGGCCGGCTCGGCGGGTGCGGCGGGTGCGGCGGCTCGCACGGTTTCCGTACTCGCGGCTGCGGCTGGGGCCGGCCGGCCGGAGCCCGCCCGAGCCGAGCCGCTGCTGCGGCTGGATGGCGTGGCGGTCAGCTATGGCGCGATCCGCGCCTTGCAGGACGTCACCCTCGAGGTTCGCGGCGGCGAGATCGTCACCCTGCTCGGCGCCAACGGCGCCGGCAAGACCACCGCGGCCCGGGCGGTCAGCGGCATGGTGCCGCTGGCGGCCGGGGAGGTCCGCTACCGCGGTGAGCGGATCGACGGGTGGCGCCCCGACCAGATCGCCGGCCGCGGCGTCGCCCACTGCATGGAGGGACGCCACATCTTCGCCGACCTGTCGGTCGAGGAGAACCTCGAGCTCGGGGGCCGCGCCGGCACCAGCAGGGCCGAGCGCCGCGACCGGCTGGGCGCCGTCTACGAGCTGTTCCCGGTGCTCGCCGAGCGCCGCCGCGTGTCGGGCGGCCTGCTCTCCGGTGGCCAGCAGCAGATGCTCGCCATCGGCAGGGCGCTCATGGCAGCGCCGGACCTCGTCATCTTCGACGAGATCTCGCTCGGCCTCGCCCCGGTGGTGGTGGACCGCCTGTACGAGGCGCTGGCCGCGGTGAACGAGCGCGGCGTGGCCATGCTGGTGATCGAGCAGAACGTCGAGCGCGGCCTCGCCCTGGCCGACCGCGCCTGCGTGCTCGAGAAAGGTCGCGTCGCCCTCGCGGGCGAGCCGGCCGCCATCCGCGACGACCCCCGCCTGCTCGCCCTCTACGTCGGCGAAGCACGCGGCGACGAGCGGACGGCCAGATGATCAGCCGCGTGGCAGTGGTCACTGCCACGCGGCAGCCATCACCGTCTCATTGCCCAGGTCAGCGGCGGCGTCCGAGAAGCGCTGGAGGGCCGCGTCGTCCACGCGGTCGCGACGCTGGCCGCTCAGGACGGCCCGCCGCAACGCGGCCGCCACCGTCTCCTCGACCGTGCTGGTGCCCAACGCCTCACGCGCCCGCTCCAAGAGGCTGTCCTCGACGTCGACGAGTCGCTTGGCCATGAGCTCGCCCCTGGGACCTGGGCTACGAGCCGCCCAGCGCTGGCCGTTGCTGGGGTGCGGGTAGTGCCATCGGCCGGTAGCCTCGCGCCACCTCGGCCAGCTCCCTGACCGCCGGCAGGGTGCGCCACCCCGGAACCTCGGTGAGCGCCATCAGCAGCTCGCCAGCGCGCCGCTTGACCGGATCAGCCTGCAACGGACGAGGCACCGCGAGTGCCTGAATCCCGACCCGCGCGGCCTCATGCGGCTCCGGCCGCGGGGCCTGGACCAGCGCCATCGCCAGGTTCAGCCGCGACAGGGCAAGGTTCTCGAACTCAAACCGCTCATCGCCGCGCGCTTCCAGTGCCTCGTACTGGCCGATCGCGTCGCGTGCGAACTGCTCGGCCCGAGCATCGCCAGCCCGCATGTACGCCGTGCTCGCGTAGAACGCGAACGTCTCCTCTCCGAACGGCGACTCCGCGCCCGGCTCTACCATAATCCGACTGGAAAGGCTCGCCTCGGCCGCGTCGAGCGCCGTTCGCATCTCGTTGGCGAACGCCGGCCCCTTGCTCCCGTAGTTGCGCGCCTCGTTGGCAAGCAGCCGCGCGGCCGTGTACTCGGTCGCGTACGCCCGTGCCCGCTTCACGATGTCCAGCGCCCTGTCAAACCGGCCCTGGTAGAACGCGATCGCGCTCTCAACGATCTCCGTCGACGCGAGCAACACGTGATGGTCCAGCTCCTCGCCGTAGTGGCGAGCGATCCGAAGATGCGCCCGCGCCGCCGCGTGGTCGCCCAGATCGAAGGAGAACCTGCCAAGGCAGAACGCGAACTGCCCGGTCAGCAGCTCAAGGTGCGCCCGCTGCCTGCTGGAGTGGCGACCCTCCTCAAGCAGCCCCGCCACCGCGTCGAACTGCCGCGCGGCGACCGGCAACAGCTTGAAAATCGGCTCGGTGGTGGCATGCTCCGTCAGCCACAGCGCCTTCTCGTCGTACTCGTCGAGCGTGAGCGGCCCGACATTCGGGGTCTCCACATAGCGGAGGAACTTCCGAGCCCGGGACGCGCCCGTGGCGACCAGCGCGCCGAGGGTCTTGACTGCCTCGCGTCGGTTCGTGTCGTCCTCCCGCGCGGTCTCGCCGTCCCCCCTGGATGCCGGACGGTCCCCAGCGTAGCGCTCCTTCTCCGGGTTTGTCCTGTTCCCAGCCGAGCCCGCCGCGTGACTGGTCGGCTGGACGCCGCGCGCCGGCGTCTGCCTGGCGAGCTGCCGTCGCCGCTTGGCCCTGGCCTGCTTTCTCGCCTCGAACTCCTCCAGCAGCTTCGGGTACGCCGCCACCAGCGCGCCGTGCAAGCCGCCCAGCTCGTCGATCCGCGCCACCAGGCCAGGGCTCGGCTTGGCCTTGCCCGCCTGCACGTCGGACAGAAACCCGTGGGAGACGTCGAGCTGTTCGGCGAACGCCCGCACGCTCAGCCCCTGGTCGCGCTGGACCGAACGGATTTGCTGACCGAACGCCGCCGCCAGCGGCCCCGGGCCCTGGTCAGCGCGCCGCCGGCCGCCCGCCGGCCGCCTGCCGTCCTCCATCCAGCCGCCCCCCTGTCGTGTCCGTTCGCAAGCGACCAACTTTCCGCTTGCAGGACGGAAACCGCGTAGGGTCTCCTGCCCTTACCAACCACATAAGCAGGATGAAACCTTACCACCCAGCGAAGACGGCAAAGCGCGGCAATACAGCCAGCGCTTCTACGCCTGGCAGAAAGGAGGTGCCGACCCTTGCCCGAGCTGCCCGGCCCGCCGGCGCCCGACACGCTCGACATCGCGGCGCTCCTCCAGCAGATGTGCGACGACCTGGACCGCAGCGCCGCCCGTGACGCCGCCGTCCACCTCGACCTGGCCGTCAAGGTGCTGCGGGAGCTGCCCAGCCGCCACGCGATCACCCTGGCCGCCGAGGGCGCCGCCGCCGTGCTCAGCGCGCTGCGCCACGCCGCCCCGCGCTGCGACAGCCGGCCGCCGTTCGACATCGCCGCCGCCATCACCGGCCTAACCGCCTGGGGATATATCTGAACGACCCATCGAAGCCCGGTGAGATCGCCCCACGCACGGCTCGAGCCCGCCTGGTCGGTGAGCTACCCAGGCCAACCCCTCATCGTGATCCCAGCGGCGCGCTATGCGGGTCCGTGCGGGGCACGTCCGGGTAGGCTATCTCCACGTCCCACGCCCACGGCAGGCAGTCCCAGCTCATGGGCGCCATGCTGCCAGGACAACCCAGACGGGACGTCACCGGAAAGAGCGATCCTCTGTAAAGTAAGCAACCTGCCCTATACGCCAGGAAGCGTCTCTTGGACGTCGTCTGGCAATTCGTCCCCGCCTTCGAGCAGGTCCATGTCCGGACGTGCCCGCGTGACCTCGTAGGAACGGTTGCCGAGAGCGAACACGACGTGCTCGGCGTCGAGCTTCATCGTGAGTTCTGGCAGCTCCGTCTGAACGGAGCCCAGTAGGTCCTGAAGGGGCCTACGCACGTATTTGTCAAGGAACACGCTCATGGTGGTGCCTGCCGCCTGCTCAAGATGGCTCCAGGCGTTCGCTCCGATGTGAACGTCGCCTCCGGCCACTTCGAATGCCATTGCAAGTTCGCTCAACTTGGGATTGGCTGTGGGATCGAAGACGACGAGGACCGGTTTGTACCCACTGGCCTTGCACTCCTCGGGGAATGCGAGTTCCTCGCCCCACCTGCCCTGGCCCGACGCGGCGATCGTGACCCGGAGCTTGAGTTCATATGCATCTGTGCCCCGCAAGCAGTCGATCTGTCGTCCACCCGTGCCGGAGCGGCGTCTCACAGGACTTCGCTTCGCCGGCACCGGGGTCCCCCCGATGGAGTTTGCGATGATCGGTTCGAAAAGGTAGCCAGTCTCCTGACCCGACCGGTTGTCGATGTCGAACACCCACTTGCGCCAGAAGAGCAGCGCTGCGAGCGACGAGGTCGGAAGGAGCCCGTACTCGAGGAGGCTGCGTGGTCCCACCTGGTCGATGGTGCTGATGGGCTGTGTGGAGAGGATCTTGCGGTACTTCAAGCGCGCCTTCAGCAGGGATGCCAGGCTCGAAAAGTACATGCCAGCGTCCTGCCCGCACGCCTCCAGAAGGCGCTCGAACATTTCCAGCGGCTCGACGGGAGCCTCAACGCGCAGCACGTCCGGTGGGTCGGCGGCGTACAAGTCGGGAACGTCCGGGATGTCTGGGAACGCGGCGGCTCGGTCGAGGTCCCTGGCGACGAGTAAGATGAGTGCCCGACAGGCCGCGTCGTCCAACCCGACGGCTTGGTCACCCCCGCCAGGCGCCCTTGCCTTTTGGAAGAGGGTGCGTTGAACAACGTTCAGGACCACAGAGTCGGTTCCTTTCCTCCGTACCGCCGGACGACGCGCTTCTCGACGGCTATCAGTGCGGGGCTCTTGCCATCGGCAACGCTGGTCTCGAACGAGAGGAGCCGACCGCGACCTTGAAGAGCTTCTCCCGGCGCGTCCAGTGCCTGAGCGACAGTCGCGCCGAGCACGGCGGCGAAGAGGGGAGGCACGGCGTTGCCGATGAGCACCGCCCGTTCCGAGCGGCTGCCCGCGAATTCGAAATCGTCAGGGAAGGTTTGGAGCCGAGCGCACTCGCGTAGCGTCAATGGCCGATCCTGGTCCGGGTGGACGAACTCGCGGGTGCTGGCCCCGGTTATGGCCTTTGCCGGCTCGTCTCCCCGCAACCGTCGCAATCCCGCTGGCGGCCCCCCGCGTCGCTCCGTGGGCGTACCGTCCATGACGCGTCGGTAGGCGCGTCGCCGGTAACTCGGGTGCCGCAACTCTGCAGGCAGATCCCTCATCGTCTGACCTTGACGGAGCACCTGAATTCTGGCGAGGTCGTCGCGGCCGAGTTTCGGTGCGAAATGGTCGGCCGGCCTCCCCGGCGGGCCGTCTGCTGGCAGCGGCATCTTCTCAAGGGTCTCCCCGACGGTGGGCGTCATTGGGAGCGAGCTCCATTGACCCACTCGGTGGACGCCAGGTGCTCCGTGTGCCCGGGATATCGGGACTGGGAAGTCCGGATCGGTATGGAGCAAACCAATGCCAATGACCCGCTTGCGAAGCTGCGGCACGCCGTAGTTGGCGACATTGACCTTATGAAGGCGAACACGGTATCCCGCCTCAATGAGGGGGTCGAGCAAGTCGATCACGAAAGCGCCGGTCTCCGCGGTCAAGAAGCCCTCGACGTTCTCGAACAAGAAGGCTCGCGGCCGGATCTCGGCCACAAGCTCCGCGAAAGTCCTCACCAAAGTGTTCCGGTCGTCTTGGGTCTTGCGTGCCCCCGCTGAGGAGAAACCCTGGCACGGAGGACCACCAGCAATGATGTCCGGCGGTCCGACCAGGCCCGCCTTGGACAGAAGGTCCTGGCTATTGCACTCTCGGGCATCCACAGCTATCGCGGGCACTTCTCGGAAGTTTCGTTCGAAGGTCGCGACGGCAGGCTCCCATTTGTCCAAGCCGAGCACAGACGAGAAGCCTGCAACTGAGAGGCCGAGCGTGAGTCCGCCAGCCCCGCAGAAGAGGTCGATGCTCGACAGCGTCCGCTGCGACTGGGGCGTGTTCGTCATGGCGCCAAGCCTAACCCGAGTCGCGGCGCCGCTGCGGGACCTGGGACCAAAGTTGTGGACGAGCGTCGTGAGCGGACGATGGCCGCGACTCTGGCCGCGACCGCGTACGGGTCCTCGTGCTCCCAGCAGCGAACGACGACCCACCCTACCTCGGTCAGCCGCCGATTGGTGTCGGCATCGCGCGCCGCGGTGCCAGCTCGTTTGGCAGCCCACCAGGTGGTGTTCACCCGGGTGTCCTTTGAGTGCTCGGGACATCCGTGCCAGAAGCACCCGTCCACGAAGACCGCGACTCGCTCGCGCCGAAAGGCAATGTCGATCCTTCGCCGAGAGGCGCCCGGCACCTGCAGGTGGAGCCTGTACCGCAGTCCCCGGGCGTACAGTGCTCGTCGCACTGCCACCTCTGGCAGCGTGTGCTGACGCACCTGCGCTTGCATCCGAGATCGCGTGGCAGGGCTCGGCGGGATCGGCGGCGTGCGTTGCACGGTTCTCCTGGGGCCCCATCGGGTTGGCTATGGAGCTGATCAGGTCTCGCTAGGCACTGGAGTCACTGGCGGGTTGATCATGTCACACCGCCTGCACAGTCGCGTCTCACGTCGTGAGCAAGGCTGACGGCGTCGATGGTTCAATCGGGACCTCGCTGTCGGTGGTCGGTGACCGGCACGGCGCGCGGGGTGGTGAGCACGGTACCGTGCGTGCGGCCAGGACCAGGCGGTCCTGGGTCCGCCGGGGTCGCGAGCCGTTGCTGCCGCGGGCGGCGGATCGGCTCCGCCGCCCGCTGGCGGGTACGGGCTACTGGTCGCGGCGGAACGCGGTGGCCAGGCTGTGGTCGGCCTTGTCACGGCTGGAGAGCGGGGGCAGGCCGAAGCGCTCCTCGATGGTCGTCAGGATCGAGACGGTGTCGTACTGGGTGTGGTCGACCGCGGCGCGCCGGGGCAGCCGGTCGGAGAGCAGGATAGCCGGGATGCGCGTGCCAGGGCCCCAGATGTCGGAGACGCCGGGCGCGGTCGGTGGCGGCACGTGGTCCCATTGCCCGCCGAACTCGTCGTAGGTGACCACGACCAGCGTCGAGGGCCAGTCGCGCTTGTCGGCCTGGATCGCCTTGATCAGGTTGACCAGGTGCTGGTCGCCGGTGCCCACGTTGGTGTAGCCGGGGTGCTCGTTCTCCTGCCCGATCGGCTTGACGAACGAGACCCCTGGCAGTTGACCGGCGCGCAGGTCGGCCAGGAAGTCCTGCTCGTCCTTGAGGTGGCTGCGGCCCGGCTGCCCGGGCCCGTAGTTGGCGTAGTAGTTGAACGGCTGGTGGTGGAACTGGAACAGCAGGTTCGGGCAGAACGGGTAGGTGGTGCCCGCCCAGGTGTCCGCCTGCGAGCAGGTCGGGCCGGGCCCGTTCGTCCAGCCGGGGCCGTTGGTCACGCCGGCCGCGTTGTCCCAGCCGCCCGCGTACCAGTTCCAGGAGATGCCCCTGGCCGACAGCAGGTCGCCGATGGTCTGGTTGTGGGACGGCGGGAGCTGCCTGGCGGCGGCGGTGCCTGGCTGGAACGGCTGGAAGGTCGGCTGGACGGTGTTGATCGCGAAGTCGCCGCAGGCAGTGCCCGGCGGCGGCGTGGGAGCGCCGGCAGGTGGGGCGCAGGCACCGGTGTCGGGGTCGGCCGCCTCGGTCAGGGCACCGTCCTTGACACCGTCTGGCGCTGGCCACACCGGTCCCGAGTGGAGCAGGTAGGTGTTGTTGGGGTGCCCGTCCGTGCCGACGATCGAGTGCAGGTCGTTGGCGCTCCCGTCGCGCAGGGCCGTCCCCTCCCACTTGGGCGTCTGCGCCGCGGCCAGCCACTGGTGGTTGAGGAACGACCCCCCGAAGGCGGCTTGGAAGAAGCGGTCGGCGATCGCGTAGTTGGGCGCGCCCCGGTCGCCGGTCAGGAAGCGGAACAGCGGCAGCTTGGTGGTGTCGTAGTAGCCCTGGGTGAGGCCCACGGCGTCGCTGCCCACCGTGTAGCGGTCCATCTTGCCGCCGTCGATCTGGTACTGCTCCTGGTAGAAGCGGTGGACCAGGTCGCGGGTGCAGCCACCCGGCTCGCCGCTGCCGTTCGGCACCCCGTTGGCCGGGCCGAACGGCGCCGCCGGCGTGACGTGGAAGCAGGTCGTCGCATCCGGCGGTATGAACTGCTCGATGTTGAAAATCTGGTTCGGGAAGTGGCTATTGTAGGCGGCGGGCGGGTTGGTGCTGCAGCTCGGCTCCAGCCCTCCGTTGGGCGGAGGGTCGGCCGAGGTGGTCAGGTTCACGTCGTCCTGGAGCAGGCATGCGAACGGCTGGCCGTCCCGGTCCACCTGGGTCTGGCGGGGGGTGGCCTCCGGCGGACGCGCGATCCCGTCCACGCCCGGCCAGCCGCCCCAGAGGTTGTCGAACGAGTGGTTCTCCTCGTAGATCACCACGATGTGCTTGATCGCGGCGAGGGGGTCGTCGCCCTCGTCCCCGCCCACGGCCGAGGCCGGCCAGGACACCATTACCGGTGCCAACACCAGCAGCGCCCCGAGGGCGACCGTCAATGACCGTCTCATCCTGTCCCTCCCTACGGTTCTACCGGGCGATAGCGCCGCAAGCCGGACGATAAAGCGCCGAGAGGAGGGAGTCCAGCAGCGTCGTCCGGGCTGGACCAACCAACCGCCGGGAAGCAGCGGTCAAAGGTCCCGCGACGTGACGGTCCGCCGGCCCGTGCGGCGGCCCCGCCGGTCGGCGACGATGGCGAGGAGAGCGTCCGCTCGCGGGGCCAAGGAGGGAAAGCGGATATGGTGGCGAAGCAGCCGAGGCGGCACGGGCCCCTCGGGCACGGGTCCTTTGTGGGGCTGCCGGCGGAGCGGACCGAGGCGGACGTCGTGCTGCGCGACGGCTCGACCCTGCGTGTCCGGCCGGTCCGGCCCGGCGACCTGGCCGCCGTGCGAGCGTTCCTGGAGGAGCTGTCGGACCAGTCGCGGGTGCTGCGGTTCTTCACCGGCTGCCCCGACCTGAACGCGGCTGCCCGCTGGGCGACCGGCGTCGACGACCCGCTCCGCCACGGGCTGGTCGCGGTCGCGGGCCCCGACGGTGAGGTCGTCGGGCACGCGGGCTACGAGCGCGAGGAACACCGGCCCGAGCGCGCCGAGGTGGCCTTCGCCATCGCCGACCGCCTGCAGGGCCACGGCCTCGGCTCGCTCCTTCTGGGTCAGCTCGCCGAGGCCGCCGCGGCGGCCGGCGTCACCACCTTCGTCGCCGAGGTGCTCGCCGAGAACCATCAGATGGTGCAGGTGTTCCGCGACAGCGGGTTCCCGGTCGAGCTGCGCTCCGTCCCCGGCATGATCCTCGTCGAGCTGCCCACGTCGCTGACGCCGGAGGCGCTGGACCGCTTCGAGCGGCGGGAGCAGCTCGCGGCCGTCGCCGCCGTGCGGTCGCTGCTGGAGCCGCGGTCGGTGGCGGTGGTCGGCGCCTCCCGCCGGCGCGGCACGGTCGGCGGGGAGCTGTTCCACAACCTGCTCGCCGCCGGCTTCAACGGCCCCGTCTACCCCGTCAACGCCAACGCCGCGGTGGTCCAGTCCGTCCTCGCCTACCCGAGCGTCCGCGACGTGCCCGGCCCGGTCGACCTGGCCGTGCTCGCCGTGCCCGCCACGGCGGTCGTCGAGGCGGCCAGGGCGTGCGCGGCAAAGGGCGTGCGCAGCCTGGTGGTGCTGTCGGCCGGCTTCGCCGAGACCGGAGGGGAGGGCGCCGGGCGGCAGCGGGCGCTTCTTGACGTGTGCCGCCAGGCGGGTATGCGCCTGATCGGCCCCAACTGCCTCGGAGTGATCAACACCGCGCCGGACGTGGGCCTCGACGCGACCTTCGGGCCGGCGGTGCCTGTCCGCGGCCGGGTCGGGTTCCTGTCGCAGAGCGGCGCGCTTGGGCTGGCGATCGTCGACTACGCCAACGCGCTCGGGCTCGGCCTGTCGAGTTTCGTGTCGGTCGGCAACAAGGCGGACATCTCCAGCAATGACCTGCTTGCCTATTGGGAGCAGGACGAGGCGACCGACGTGGCGCTGCTGTACCTGGAGTCGTTCGGCAACCCACGCAAGTTCGCGCGGGTGGCCCGTCGGGTGGCGCGGTCCAAGCCGGTGATGGCGGTCAAGAGCGGCCGTTCGCTGGCGGGGGCCCGGGCCACCTCTTCGCACACGGGGGCCCTGCTGGCCGCCTCCGACGCCACGGTGGACGCGCTGTTCCGGCAGGCCGGGGTGATCCGGACAGACACGCTGGCCGAGCTGTTCGACGTCGCATCGCTGCTGGTCAGCCAGCCGCTGCCGCAGGGACGGCGGGTGGGGATCGTGACCAACGCCGGCGGACCGGGGATCCTGGCCGCCGACGCCTGCGAGGCCGCCGGGCTCCAGGTGCCCGGCCTGGAAGCGGCGGTGCGTGCCAGGCTCGCCAGCCTGCTGCCCGCGGCGGCGGCGACCGCCAACCCGGTGGACATGCTGGCCTCGGCGCCGGCCGCCCACTACCGCCAGGTGCTCGACGTCCTGCTCGCCTCGGGCGAGGTCGACGCGGTGATCGCCATCTTCGTCCCGCCGCTGACCACCGGGTCCACGGAGGAGGTCGCCGCGGCGATCCAGGCGGCCACCGAGAGCGGGCGGGCGATTCCCGTGCTGAGCGTGCTGATGTCGAGCACGGAGCCCCCGCGGGCAACGGGCCGGGCGGCGCGCGTGCCCCGCTACCGCTTCCCCGAAGATGCCGCTCGCGCGCTCGCCCGCGCGGCGGAGTACGGGACCTGGCGCGCGGCCCCCGAGGGGCAGGTCCCCGAGCTGCCCGGCGTGCGCCGGAGCGAGGCCGCCGGGCTGCTCGCAGCGGCGCTGGAGGGCGGCAGCCGCTGGCTCGGTCCTGATGAGGTCGCGGCCCTCCTCGGCTGCTACAGCGTGCCGGTCGCGCCCTGGCGGCTTGCCGCCACGGCCGAGCAGGCGGTCGCCGCGGGGCGCGACCTCGGCTGGCCGGTCGCGCTCAAGGCGGTGGCGCCGGACCTCGTCCACAAGACCGAGGCGCACGGGGTACGGCTCGGGCTGCGCGGCCCCAGGGCGGTCCGGGAGGCCGCGGCGGGGATGGCCGCCGCGGTCGAGGCCGCCGGCCACCGGGTCGACGCCTTCCTCGTGCAGCGGATGGCCCCGCCCGGCGTGGAGCTGCTCGTCGGGGTGGTGCACGACCCCTCGTTCGGCCCGGTCATCGCGGTCGGCGCGGGCGGGACCGCCACCGAGCTGCTGCGCGACGTCGCCGTGCGCATCACCCCGCTGACCGACCTGGACGCCCGCGAGATGCTCCGCTCGCTCAAGACCTTCCCGCTGCTCGAGGGCTGGCGCGGCGCGCCAGGGGTCGACCTCGCCGCCCTGGAGGAGTTGCTGCTCCGGGTCAGCGCGCTGGTCGAGGGACATCCAGAGGTGGCGGAGCTGGACTGCAACCCGGTGATCGCCGGGCCCGGCGGCGCCGTGGTCGTCGACGCCCGCGTGCGCCTGGCACCGGCCGCTCCCGCGCCGCCCCTCAGCGCCCGCGCCCGCTGACTCCAGCCCGGGGAGGCGTGTTGCGGCGCTCCCGGGCGGCTGCCAGCATGATGCGCGCCGTCGCACCAGTCCGGACACCTGAGCGGGGGCGGGAGGCGAGGACCGGTCATGCCATTCGCGCTGTCGGAGCCAGAGCTGGACGCTGTCGTCGCCTACTGGGAGGCGGCGAACTACCTGACCGTCGGGCAGATCTACCTTCAGGACAACCCGTTGCTGCGCGAGCCGCTGCGACCCGAGCACATCAAGCCGCGGCTGCTCGGCCACTGGGGCACCTCGCCCGGCCTCAACCTGGTCTACGCGCACCTGAACCGGCTGATCCGCCAGCACGACACCAGCGCGGTCCTGGTCGTCGGCCCCGGTCACGGGGGCCCCGCGGTGGTGGCCAACGTCTGGCTGGAGGGCACCTACTCGGAGATCTACCCCGAGGTGTCGCAGGACGAGGCGGGGCTGCGGCGGCTGTTCCGGCAGTTCTCCACCCCGGGCGGCGTACCCAGCCACGTGAGCGTGCCCACGCCCGGGTCGATCCACGAGGGCGGTGAGCTCGGCTACGGGCTGGCGCACGCCTTCGGCGCGGCCTTCGACAACCCCGACCTGCTGGTTGCGTGCGTGGTGGGGGACGGCGAGGCGGAGACAGGCCCGCTGGAGGGCTCGTGGAAGAGCGTGCGCTTCCTCAATCCGGCCCGCGACGGGGCGGTCCTGCCCATTCTTCACCTGAACGGCTACAAGATCGCCAACCCGGCCGTGCTGGCGCGCCTTGGTGACGAGGAGGTCGGGGACCTGCTCCGCGGCCACGGCTACGAGCCGCGCTTTGTCGCCGGCGACGATGTCCGCGAGGTGCACCGCGACTTCGCCGCCGCGCTCCAGGAGTGCTACCTGGCGATCCGCTCGGTCCAGCAGCAGGCCCGCGAGCGGGGCGTGGCCGGGTTGCCGCGCTGGCCCGCGCTGGTGCTGCGCACCCCCAAGGGGTGGACAGGCCCTCGGACGGTGGACGGCGTGCAGGTGGAAGGGACCTTCCGTGCCCACCAGGTACCCTTGCCGAAGGTCCGCGAGAACCCCGAGCACCTCCGCCAGCTCGAGGCGTGGCTGCGCTCCTACCGCCCGGAGCTGCGCTTCGACGCCCAGGGGCGCCTGGCGGCGGAGCTGGCGGGGCTCGCTCCCGCCGGCGACCGGCGCATGGGCGCCAACCCGCACGCCAACGGCGGCCGCCTGGCCGTGCCGCTGGACCTGCCGTCCTTCCGCGACTACGAGGTCGCGGTCGCCAAGCCCGCCTCGGAGCGGCGCGAGTCCACCCGGGCGCTCGGGGTGTGGCTGCGCGACGTCTTCGCGGGCAACGCCGCCCAGGCCAACTTCCGGATCTTCTGCCCCGACGAGCTGGACTCCAACCGGCTCAGCGCGGTCTTCGACGTGGAGCGCCGCTGCTGGCTGGAGCCGACCGTGGCGACCGACGAGCACCTGTCGCCCGACGGGCGGGTCATGGAGGTGCTCAGCGAGCACTTGTGCCAGGGATGGCTGGAAGGCTACCTGCTGACCGGCCGCCACGGCCTGTTCGTCACCTACGAGGCGTTCGCCATGGTGTCGGCGTCGATGACCGTCCAGCATGCCAAATGGCTGGAGGCCGCACGGGAGCTGCGCTGGCGGCGGCCGGTGCCGTCCCTGAACGTTCTGCTCACGTCGACCTGCTGGCGCAACGACCACAACGGCTTCAGCCACCAGGGCCCTGGGCTGCTCAGCACGGTCATCCCGCTGCGCGGCGAGGTCGCCCGCGTGTACCTGCCGCCGGACGCCAACTGCCTGCTGGCCATCGCCGACCACTGCCTTCGCAGCAGCGATTACGTCAACCTCATCGTCATCGACAAGCAGCCGCAGCTCCAGTACCTGGACGTGGCCGCCGCGCGGGCCCACTGCGCCCGCGGCGCGTCGGTCTGGCAGTGGGCGGGCACGGACGCCGGCGGCGAGCCCGACGTGGTGCTGGCCTGCGCCGGGGACGTGCCGACCATGGAGACGCTGGCCGCCGCCTGGCTGCTGCGCCAGTTCCTGCCGCACCTGCGGGTCCGGGTCGTCAACGTGGTGGACCTCATGGTCCTGGCCCCGGCGGACCGCCACCCGCACGGCATGGACGAGCCCTCTTTCCTGGCGCTGTTCACGGCGGGCACGGACGTGGTCATGGCCTTCCACGGCTACCCGGGCGCCGTCCACCAGATCCTGCACGGCCGCAGCCGCGCCGAGCGGTTCCACGTGCGCGGCTACAACGAGCAGGGCACCACGACCACCCCGTTCGACATGGTGGTGCTCAACCAGATGAGCCGCTACCACCTGTGCCTTGAGGCGCTGCGGCGCTCCCGCAGGGTGCCGGAGGGGGCCCAGCGGCTGGTCGACCACTGCGAGGAGATGCTCGACCGCCACCGCCGCTACGTGGTCGAGCACTTCGAGGACCTGCCCGAGATCCGCGACTGGGCCTGGTCGTGAGCGCTGCCGCGGCAGCCCGCTGATGCGGGTGCTGGTGGTCAACGCCGGCTCCAGCAGCCTGAAGCTCCGCCTGCTGGACGGTGCCGACCGGGTCCTGGAGGCCGCGGAGGAGCCCGCGGCCGGGCCGGGAGCGGTCGCCGAGCGGCTTGCCGAGTTCCTGGGCAACGTCGGGGAGGTCGACGCCGCCGGGCACCGCATCGTGCACGGCGGCGCCCGGTTCACCTCGAGCGCGGTCCTCACCGACGCGGTCGCCGGCGAGCTCCGCGGGCTCTCCGACCTGGCTCCGCTGCACAACCCGCCCGCGCTCGCCGGCGTCGAGGCCCTCCGCAAGCTGCGCCCCGGCCTGCCGGAGGTCGCCTGCTTCGACACCGCCTTCCACGCGACGCTGCCGCCGGCGGCGGCCACCTACGCGGTGCCGTGGGCCTGGACCGAGCGGCACGGGATCCGCCGCTTCGGCTTCCACGGGCTGAGCCACGCCTATGCGGCCAGGCGCGCCGCCGACCTGCTGGCGCGCCCGGCCGGCGAGCTGCGGACAGTCACCTGCCACCTGGGCGCCGGCGCCTCGCTCGCCGCCGTCGCCGGCGGCGTCTCGGTCGACACCACGATGGGCTTCACCCCGCTGGAGGGGCTGGTCATGGCCACCCGTCCCGGGTCGGTGGACCCCGGGGTCCTGCTGTACGCGCAGCGTCACCTCGGGCTGGCTGTCGACGAGCTCGAGCGGGTGCTGGACTCCGAGAGCGGGCTGCTGGGCGTGTCGGGTGTCTCCAGCGACGTCCGTGCGGTGCTGCGCGCGGCCGAGGAAGGCCACGAGCGCGCCCGGCTCGCGCTGGCCGTGTACGCCCACCGGCTGCGGGCCGGCATCGCCGCCATGGCCGCGGCCATGGGCGGCCTGGACGCGCTGGTCTTCACGGGGGGCGTCGGAGAGCACCAGCCGCCGATCCGCGAGGCCGCCTGCGAGGGCCTCGCGTTCCTGGGCGTCGCCCTTGACCCGGTGCGCAACCGGGCCGCGGCCACCGACGACGACCTGAGCCCGCCGGGCGCCCGCGCCCGCGTGCTGCTCGTGCAGGCCCGGGAGGACCTGGAGATCGCCCGCGAGACCCGCCGCCTGCTCACCGCCGCCTGACGGCGGCGCTCCCGGTCGGGGCGAGCCCGTTGTCATGGGGCGCCGCCGTCTCCAGCGCCACCTGCACCCGGTCGAGGAAGTCCTTGACGGTGGCCTCGGCCACGCGGTGGAGAGCGAGACGGTCGACAGTCCGGCCCACCGTGCCGAGCGGCGGCTCGTAACGGCCGCTGATAGCCAACTGGGTCCGCCCCGTGCCCAGGTTGCCCAGCTCCAGCTCGGCGTCCAGCCGCGGCAGCAGCCGTCCACCCGGCTCCCAGGTCATCGGCAGCGACAGCTTGGACGGGAACCGCACCGGCGTGCCGAGCCGGAGGGCGACGCGCTTGGACACCCGCAGGCCCGGCGGGCCCACGCCGACCTCGGCCAGCAGCGCCTCGCCGCGCAACAGCGCGCCGTCCGCCAGCGGGGTCAGCCAGGTCGACGGGGAGTCGAGCAGGGCCGCCTCGACCTGCGCGGCGGGCAGGTCCAGCTCGACGTAGTAGCGCAGGAACATGATGGGCATCGCCTCGAGTAGCCGGAAGCCTGGGCCCTGAGCCTGCCCCGTGGGGTGCACCGGCGCACGGGAACGAAGTCCCCAGCATCCCGGGACCTGATCCCGGGACCTTCGGTGCCGGCGCGGGTTCCCGGGCTTCCCTGTCCTGCTACGCTCGTGCCGTGACTGGGGAGAGGAACCACCGCGCCCTGCTGCTGGAGGCCGGCCTGGCGCTGTCGTCGGAGCGGTCGCTGCCTGCGGTCCTGCAGCGCATCGTCGAGCTGGCCACCCAGCTTACGGACGCGCGGTACGGCGCGATCGGGGTGCTCGCCCCCAACGGCGGCATCTCGCAGTTCGTCTACACCGGGATCTCGCCCGAGCAGCGCGCCGCCATCGGTCACCTGCCCGTCGGCAAGGGGGTCCTCGGTGCGCTGATCCAGGACGCGCGGCCGCTGCGGCTGCACGACCTCTCCAAGGACCCGCGCTCCGCGGGGTTCCCGCCCAACCACCCGCCCATGCGCTCGTTCCTGGGCGCGCCCGTCATGGCCAGGGGGCGGGTGTTCGGCAACATCTACCTCACCGAGAAGCAGGACGCGGAGGAGTTCGACGCCGACGACGAGCGCGCGCTGGTGGTCCTGGCCGCACAGGCCGGCATCGCGGTCGAGAGCGCCTACCTCTATGAGGAGCTGCGTGCGCGGGCGGAGCGCATGGACGCCCTGCACGCGGTCGGCACCGCCATCGTGCGGGGCGACCCGCCGGAGGAGGTGGCCGCGCTCGTCGCCCGCCAGGCCCGCGCGCTGCTCCAGGGCGACCTTGCCAGCTTGGCGGGGCCGACCGGGGAACGGGAGCGGCTGGTGGTGCAGACCGCCGACGGCGCCGAGGCCGAGCCGCTGGTGGGCGAGGACTTCGCCCTGGAGGGATCGGTGTCGGGGGACGTGATCCTCAGCGGCAAGACGATCGTGCTGCCCGACGCGGCCGCCGACGAGCGGGTGGCGCAGCCGGTGGTGCGCTCCGGGATCTTCGGCCCAGCGCTGTTCGTCCCGCTGGCGTCCCGGGGAAGGCCGTTCGGGACGCTGCTGGTGGCCCGCCACCGCGGCGGCCCGCCGTTCGACGAGGGCGAGGTGAAGCTCGCGGAGGTGTTCGCCGGGCAGGTCGCGGTCGTGCTCGAGCAGGCCAGGCTGCAGCGCGAGGTGCGCCGGCTGGAGACGCTCGAGGACCGCGAGCGGATCGCCAGGGAGCTGCACGACGGCACCATCCAGTCGCTGTTCACGGTCGGCCTCGGCCTGCAGGGCGCCGCCGCGCTGGTCGCCCACCCGGAGGCGGAGCGGCGGATCGAGGCGGCGGTGCAGGAGCTGGACCGGGTGATCCGGGACCTGCGCAACTATATTTTCGGGCTGCAGCCGGGCGTGCTGGCCGAGCGGCACCTCGGGCCGGTCCTCGAGCAGATGGTCGACGAGTTCCAGCACCGCACCGGTATCGTGACGATCGCCGAGATCGACCCAGAGGCCGTGGTCGCGCTCGCCCCGAACGCCGCCGAGATCGTCCAGCTCGTGCGCGAGAGCCTGTCCAACGTCAGCCGGCACGCCCGCGCCGCGACCTGCCGGGTCTCGCTCCGCAGCGACGACGACGCCGTGCTGCTGGAGGTCGACGACGACGGCCGGGGCTTCGACCCGGCGGACGTGGAGGGCAGGGGCCGGGGACTGCGGAACTTTCAGGAGCGGGCCGCGCGTCTTGGAGGCCGGGCAGAGATCGTCAGCGTGCCCGGCGAGGGCACTACCGTCCGCGTCGCCGTCCCGCGCTGAAGGGACCCAGGGGAGGGAGAGGAGATCGGTGATGGGCAACGACGAGGGGACCGGCCAGGGACCCACGCGTCCGGTGCGGGTGATGCTGGTCGACGACCACGACATCGTCAGGGACGGCATCCGGGCGCTGCTGGAGCGCGCCGACGACGTGGTGGTGTGCGCGGAGGCGGCGACCATGCGCCAGGCGGTCACCCGGGCGGACCGCTCCCTGCCCGACCTGATCATCATGGACGTGCGCCTGCCGGACGGCAGCGGGATCGAGGCCACGCGGGAGATCCGGGCGGCCCACCCAGGGGTCCAGGTGCTGATGCTGACGTCGTTCGCGGACGACCAGGCGCTGTTCGCGTCGATCCTGGCGGGCGCGTCGGGCTACGTGCTCAAGCAGATCAACGGGGCGGACCTGCTGCGGGCGGTGCGCACGGTGGCGGCGGGCGACAGCCTGCTGGACGCGTCCGTGACCAGCAAGGTCCTGGCGCGGCTGCGTGCCGGCAAGCACCTCCTGCGGGACGAGCGTCTGGCCCGGCTGAGCCCCCAGGAGGAGCGGATCCTCCAGCTCGTCGCGGAGGGCAAGACCAACAAGCAGATCGGCGACCAGCTCGGCCTGGCGGAGAAGACCGTGAAGAACTACATGTCGAGCGTGCTCGGGAAGCTGCAGGTCGGCCGCCGGGCCGAGGCCGCCGCCTACCTGGCCCGCCACACAATCGACGAGTGACCCGGGCGGGACGGCGGGTCCTCCGGTAGGCGGTCGCGGCCGTGGCGCCGCTGCGGGACGGGGAGGAGGGGGACGGGTATGATGCTCGCCCGCAGCCGCGCACAGGGCGTGGCGCTGGTCCTGCGCCACCACACCGCCCGGCAGCTTGCGATCGTGAACCAGAGCTCCCGTCCCGCCGCCGTGCTCGCCTGAACGGCCCTCCGTCCCCGTGCCTCCACAGAAAGGAGCGAGCCAGATGACGAACCAGGCCTATCCGGTGCAGGCCTATCCGGTGCAGCTCTCGGTCGACTACCCGGACCGCCCGCTCGACCGGCTGACCACCGGCTTCCGCATCATCGTGGCCATCCCGATCCTGGTGCTGCTCGGCACCGTCGCCGGGAGCAGCTTCCAGTGGTCCGGCGGGAGCTCCAAGGGGAGCGCGGCCGGCGCCGGGGGCTTGCTGTTCCTGGGGCCGCTGCTGATGATCCTGTTCCGGCAGAAGTACCCGCGATGGTGGTTCGACTGGAACCGCGAGCTGCTGCGGTTCACCAACCGGGTGGTGGCCTACGTGGCGCTGCTGGACGACCGGTACCCCTCGACCGACGAGCGGCAGTCGGTCAACCTGGAGCTTCCCTACCCCGACGCGCGCAACGACCTCAACCGGTGGCTGCCGCTGGTGAAATGGCTCCTGGCGATCCCGCACTGGATCGTGCTGCTGTTCCTGGACATCGCCGCGGTGGTCACGGCGGTGATCGCGTGGTTCGCGATCCTGTTCACCGGGCGCTACCCGCGTGGCCTGTTCGACTTCGTGGAGGGCGTCATCCGCTGGAACAACCGGGTCCTGGGCTACGCCATCGTGCTCGTCACCGACCAGTACCCGCCGTTCCGCCTCACGCCCTGACCGGCGCTCCAGGGCCCGCCGTCCTGTCCTGGCCCGCGGTCAGGTCAAAGGACCGGCAGCAGGATCAGTGGGACGGTCGTGCGGGCGAGGACCTCGCGCACGACCGCGGCGCGGCCCGGGGTCAGGTCCTGGGACCACCCGAGCGCGATCATGTCGGCTCGCTCGGCCGCGCCCGTGTCCAGGATCACCTGGGCCGGCCGGCCGGTGCGCAGCCGCAGCGGGCCGCTGTCCGGCACGGGGCCGAACCGCGCCGCAAACTCCTCCGACCAGGTGCGCCGGTCGTGCGCCGGCCGGTCCCAGAAGCGCGGCGTTGTGGCGCCGTCCAGGGCGTGGAGCGGGATCACCTCGACGCCGCGCAGGGCCAGCGCGGTCAGGACCTGCCGGACGGCCAGGGTGGTGTGGCTTGAGCCCTCGAGCGGGACCAGGACCCGGTGCAGGCGGTCCCGTGAGCCGTCCCGAAGATCCGGTGGGACCACGACCACCGGCTTGCGGGCACGCGTGGCCACCGCCAGGGCGGTCGAGCCCACGGGCCGGCGCCCGGCCGGGTGGCCGCGGGCGCCGATGACGGCCACCAGCACCTGCTGGTCGTCGAGCGCCGCGAGGATCGCGTCCGCCGGGCGCTCCGCCGTGGCCAGGCGCACGTGCACGTCGGGCGGCTCGGTGATCAGGTGCAAGTGGCCGCGCCTGTCGCCGTTGCCGCGCGAGTGCAGGGCGAACACGCGCAGGCCGAGGGTCGCCGCCAGGGCGTTGGCCGTGCGCAGCACCGGCCCGGCGGCCGTGCTGGTATCGATGGCGGCCAGAACGACGGTCACGGGCCTCCTCCTGTGCCTCGGTCAGCTCGGCAGGTGGGCGGCCGTGGTCAGGGTCCGGATGTAGTTGGCCCGCTCGAACACCGCCGAGTCCCGGGCCGTGCGCTGGCTGGCACGGCCCCTGATCTCCGCCACCGACCCGTAGTTATGACGTTCCAGCCAGCCGCGCAGTTCCGCCTCCATCACGGCCAGGTGCTCGGGGCCGTTGCGCAGCAGCGCCGACGTGGTCATGGCCACGTCGGCACCGGCCAGGACCGCCTTGACCGCGTCGATGCCGGTGTGCACGCCGCTGGTCGCGGCAAGCGAGGCCGCAAGGTGTCCGTGCAGGATGCCGATCCAGCGCAGGGGAAGCCGCAGCTCCTGCGAGGTGCTCAGGGTGAGCGTCGACGTGACCTGCAGCGTCTCCGGGTCGATGTCGGGCTGGTAGAAGCGGTTGAACAGCACCAGGCCGTCGGCGCCGGCGTCGACCAGGTGCAGGGCCATGTTGCCCATGGCGCTGAAAAAGGGGCTCAGCTTGACCGCGAGCGGGATCCCGATCTGGTCGCGGACCGTGCGCACCAGCGTGCGGCAGCGGGTCTCGATCTCGCTGCCCGGCAGGCCGAGGTGCGTGGCGACGAAGTAGACGTTGAGCTCGAGGGCGTGGGCGCCGGCGTCTTCGAGCAGGGGCGCGTACTCCACCCATGTCCCGGTGTCGACGGCGTTGAGGCTGGCGATGACCGGGATGGACAGGGCGGCCCTGGCCTGCTCCACCAGGGTCAGGTAGCCGTCGGGACCGGTGTTGTAGCTGCGCAGCGTGGCCAGGGACCGGCCGCTCGGCCGCGGGTCGCCGGGGTCGTGGGGGTCGTGGGGGTCCCGCCGCTGGCCGGCGATCGTCTCCAGGGTCCTGGCCTCCTCGGTGAGCTGCTCCTGGAACACGGACGGGAGCACCACCGCTCCCGCGCCCGCCGCCTCCAGACGGCGCAGCCCCTCGAGCGTCCCGGTCAGCGGTGAGGCGGATGCCACCAGCGGGCTGCGCAGATCGAGCCCGAGGTAGCGGGTGTGCAGGTCGACCACCGCGAACCTCCTTCCTCTGCTTCCCCGGGACCGGGCGCTTCCGCCGGAGTGTCGCAGGCCCGGTGGCGGCGACTCAGGGTCCCCCGGCCCTCCCGTCCAGGGCCGCCGGTCCCTGGGGGGCGTCCGCCGGGCGACGTAGCGTCGTCCGTCAGGCGGGGGCAGTGGCGATGAGGTGAGGGGCGATGAAGGTTCGGTCGATCTACCACCCGAGGATCGTGACGGTGCAGGCGGACGAGCGGCTGGACGCCGCCGCCGCGCGGATGCAGGACAGCCAGGTCAGGTCGCTGGTGGTCATGGACGGCGACCGCCTCGGCGGGATCCTCACGGAGCACGACCTGACGCGTGCCGTGGCCGAGGGCGCCGCCGCCGATGTCGCCACCGCCGCCGAGTACATGGAACACAGGGTCGAATCCGTCATGACCGCCGGAGTCGTCACCGCGCGGCCGTCCAGCCCGTTCCGCGAGCTGGTCCGCCTGCTCGAGCAGCACCGGATCGGCGCGCTGCCGGTGGTCGACGACGCCGGCAGGGTGGTCGGCATCGTCTCCGAGGCCGACCTGCTGGTCAAGGAGGGGTACCCGCACGGCGCCGACGACGCTGGCGTGGTCGAGGCGCTCCGCCACCGCCGTCGCCTCGGCAAGGCCGCCGGCACCTGCGCCGCCGACGTCATGACCCGGCGGGTCGTCACGGTCCCGCTCGGCACGGAGGTCGCCGCCGTGGCCCGGCTGATGGTCCGCCTGGGGGTCAAGCGCCTGCCGGTGGTGGACGGCCAGGGCACGCTGGCCGGCATCGTGACGCGCAGCGACCTCCTCAAGGTCTTCCTGCGGCCCGACCCGGCCATCCACTGGGAGGTGCGCCACGACGTGGTCGGTGGCCGCATGAGGATCCCCTCCGACGAGGTCGAGGTCGAGGTCCGCCATGGTGTGGTGACCCTGCGCGGCGAGATCGAGCGCCGCAGCCAGGTCGCGGCGCTGGTGCGGCACGCGCAGGCGGTGGACGGGGTGGTGACGGTCGACGCCCGCATGACCTGGCGGGTCGACGACGTGACCCCGATGGCCGCCTGGCCCATCATCTGAACCGTCGGCCCGCCCCCCGCGGGCCGGGTTCGGAAGGAGGGATGCGTGAGCGTCCAGGCGCCTTTGGCACCGATCAACCCTGCCCTGCTGCAGCACGCGGAGGAGCGGGCGCAGAGCCTCCAGAACCGCGTGGCGGACGCGATCACGCGGTTCGCCGGCTCGATGTGGTTCGTGTACATCCACGTGCTCTGGTTCGTCGCGTGGATTGCCTTCAAGGTCGAGCACTACCCTTTCGGGCTGCTCACGATGATCGTGTCGCTGGAGGCTATCTTCTTGTCCACGTTCGTGATGATCAGCCAGAACCGCGCCGACGCGAAGCGCCAGGTCCTGGCCGATCACCAGTGGCAGATAGTCCAGGAGGAGGAGGGGCAGAACGAGGAGCTGATCCGTCTCTCCAGCCAGATCCTCGAGCTCACCAAGGCCATCCACGCGATGACCTCGGCCCGCGCAGGCGCCGAGCCCTCCGGCCCGGCGGAGCACGCCGGCTCCTGACCTCCCACGCCCTTCCGGTCCGGATCAGGCGAACCGCGGAGCATAGCGGGCTTGCTACGGTTCCTACCCGGCTGGGTAGGCATGTCCTGGCGATACAAGTAGGATGGGTTAAACGTCAGTCATGCTCGTAACGATCTGCTGATCACCTTCGGGATCTCCTGGGAGACCCATGCCGCCTGAACGCGAGGGCAGGGCGCACCCCAAACCCGAGCCAGGTGCGGCGCGGGATCTCTTAGGCGCCAGTCGGCTGGCCACGCGTCTTCGTGCACATCCGGTCATCCGCTTGCTCATACCGCTTTTCCCGCCAGCGGCCGGGCTCGCGGTCGGGAAGGCGTTGCTCGACTACCTTCCGCAGCCACTGAGCCAGGACGCCGCCCGGTACCTGGTCGCGGCGCTGGGCGCGCTCACCATCACGTCGACTCTTGGCTGGCTCCGTCGATGGCTCGACGACCGGTCGTCGAGAGCCGGGACGAACGGTGGTGACGCCGGCGTAACGCCGCTACTGCCCGGAATCCAGTCACCCAGCACCAACGACCTGTTCGATGCCTCCCGGGAGGCGCTCCTCAACGCCGTGGTGGCCGATGCCAGCGGTGACGACGAGCTGATCGGGTGGACGCACTTCTACCACGAGGCCGGGGAGCGGGGCAGGCGCCCGACGGCGATCGGGACCTGTTACGGCCTGAAGTCGATGCTCCTGCTCGGGGGCACGGACCCTCGCTTCCGGCAGCACCGGGTGGTGGAGACGCTCTGGCAACTCCAAGTGCCCGAGGGCGGCTGGTCTGCGCGCACCCAGTCCACGGTCGGGCGACCCGAGGTCACGGCATGGGTCCTCTCGGCCTTGCTACAGGCGGGCGGGGACGAGGAACGGGTCGCCAATGCCGTCCAGCGCTGCATTGAGGTGCTCGACCCGAAGGCCGACCCGGTCGGGTGGGAGCGGACGTTTGTGGTTGCGACCACGCTTTCGGTGCTGGGGCGCGTGGCCGCTGCCGCGTCGTTCTCGGCGCGGCTGCGGGACTTGCTGCTGTCCGGGATGGTCCGCGATCCCGAGCACCGGCTCCGGTGCTGGGGCGAACGGCTCCTGACCGGTACCACCGAGGGGCAGGTGGTGCCATCAGTGCCGCACACCGCACGGGCGATCATCGCGCTCCGGCGCACGGACCAGACGGATGGCGGTACCGGCCGGGCCGTGAACGAGGCGGTCCGCTGGCTCGTCGCAAAGCACGACCTCGCGAACCAGACAGAGCACATCCGAAGGGAGCTGCCCGAGTTTCGCAGTGAGTCACTCGTCGTGAAACACTTTACCGCCGCATGGATAGCTAGAATGCTCATGCTGGTTGAGGAGGACAGATACGAAGGGTCGGGCGAGCTGCTACACGAGGCGGTCCAGCTCGTACACCAGCTCCAGCGTGACGGGGTGTGGGAATGGGACAACAAAGATCAGCCCATCTGGATGACCTACCAGGGAATCGCGACGCTCCGGCTCCGCGTTCTGCGCACGAGCCGGCTACCGGGATGACGCGGCTGCGGGTCGCCACCTGGAACGTCCACGAGGGCGTCCCGGTGGACGGCGCCGCGCCGGACGACCCGTCGTCCTTCTGGGCCGCGCTCGTCGACGCCGAGGTCGATGTGGCGGCGCTCCAAGAGGTCCGCTTCCCTGCACCCGGCGAGCTCGGCGATCTGGCGCTGGCCGCCGAGCTCGCGGGCATGCCGCACGTCGCCTCCTTCCCGCTCTCAGCCTCCTCCTTTCGAGAGGGCGAGCTGGCCGGCCTCGCGTTACTGAGCCGCTACCCGTTGCGTGAACCGCAGCCTGTGAAGTTTTCGAACCTCGGGCTCCGCCATGAGCGCGACGGCACCGTCGTGACCAGCTACGACAAAGGGCTGCTCTCCGCCGTTGTGGACCGGAACGGGGCTTCCGTCCGGTTGGTCTCGCTGCATGTCCCGCCCTTCCATCGGTTCGGTCGCGCTCCCGGGGAATTCGAATCGGTCTGGACGGAGCTCGCGAAGTCGATCGGCTCACTCCGCGACCTTCCTCTTCTGGTGGTCGGTGACTTCAACACCGGCCATCGCGAGCTGTTGACCGAGCAGGTTGACGGGCGGCTGCACCGCGCCATCGGTGACCAGGACACGCATCGCGGCCAGGCCACCGACGACATCCTCTACACCGATGCGTTCGACCTGGTGAGCAGCAAGGTGATCGGCACCAGGTCGGACCACGCGCTCTGCCTGGCCGAGTTCGAGCCGTCGCCAGGCACGTAGGACCACGCCGGTACCGAATGCCGGCAGCACCGGGGGGTGCGCGATGATCGAGAACATCCACGAGGCAGCCCGATGGCTCGAAATGGCGCTGCGCCCCGACCCGGGACAGGAGCGACGCCTCTTGGCTGCGGTCTCGGTGCTGTCAGAAAAGCCGCAGCTCGCGGTCTTGCTGCGCTCCCTGCTCGCCGATCGGCGATCGACCGCAGCGGTCGCGGCCCATTCCTTCACCCACCCGCTCGGATTCGACAAGCTCGCCCTTGCCATGTCCCCGAGCTTCGACTACCACCTCCGCCTGCACGTCTGGTGGCCCGGAGAGCAGGAGAGCGTCGAGGACGTGCATAACCACCGCTTCGCGTTCGCGTCCGCCGTGCTCGACGGCGTCCTGGACATGCAGACGTTCGAGCGCGCCGACGACGGCCTTCCCGTGCAGGAGTACGAGTCGACGTGGAGCAGGGCGGTCGGGATCTCAACGTTCCGCCATGTCGGCAACGCCGTCCTCGGTTGCACGCTCACCTCGCGGATGCCGGCGGGCACCGTCTACTGCATGTCGGCGCGGGCGCTGCACCGGATCACGGCCGCCCGTGGCGGCATAAGCGCCACGCTCTTCCTCCAGGGTCCGATTATGCGGCCCTGGACTGCTATCTTCAGCGACCAGGCAACCCGGCGCCGTCCAGCCATCGCGCGCCCGACGATGTCGCCGCGGTCGTTCGGCGAGCGGGTGGCGGCCTACCTCGAGACGCTGGAGGCGAGCCTGGCTGCGTAGCCTCCGCCTGGGAGGTCGCCTCAGGGGCGCGGTTGGCGCGAGAGGCCGCAGAGGCGCACGACGGCGGCGAGGCCGTCCGGGCTTCCGGGCCAGTGCCGCTCGACAGGCCCGAGACCGGCCCGGCGCACGACCGAGCGGAGCACGGCGGTCACGATGATCGCGTCGTCGGCGTAGCCGAGCACCGGGACGAAATCCGGGACCAGGTCGAACGGGATGGCCAGGTAGACCAGCAGCAACCACACCCGTGCCCGGACGCCGCGGGGAAGGGAACGGTCGCCCGCGAGCCGGCGGAGCAGGCGGAGCACGTCCGGCAGCACGCGGAGGGCCTCCTTGAGCAGGGAGCCCTTCGGCCGGGCCGTCACCAGCGCGGCCAGCAGCGCGAGCCAGCCCAGCAGCAGCCCGGCGCCGACGCCGACGAGAATGCGAACCGTCGTTCCCACCGGGTCAGCATACGGCCGGGGCGCCGGGTCGTCCGGCCCTCCGCTGAGACTGTCGGCGGTGGAGGGTCAGGCGATGTCAGGTGGCTGATCTCGCTTGACAATCGGAGTGAGAACGATTTTCATTCTGCGTGTCACCGACGTCTGATGCTCAGGAGTGGATGTGCGCAAGCATCTCGCTGTCCTCGCCGCCGTGGCGGTTGCGGTCCTGGTCACCGGCTGCGGCGGGTCGTCCGGCGGCGGGGGCCCTGGCGGCGGGGCCCTCGACGTGGTCGCCACCACCACCCAGGTCCAGGACTTCACCCGGGTCGTCGGCGGCGACAAGGTCAAGGTCACCGGCATCCTCAAGCCGAACGTCGACGCCCACGACTACGAGCCCTCGCCCGCGGACGTCGACGCCATCGCCAGGGCCGACGTCCTGGTGACCAACGGCGTCGGTCTGGAGAAGTGGCTCGACGACACCGTGAAGAGCGCCGGCTTCCACGGCACCACCGTGGACACCAGCAAGGGCGTGCGGATCATCCAGGGCAACGGCTCCAGCGAGGAGCGGGGCGGCGACCCGCACATCTGGCAGAGCCCGCCGAACGCCAAGGTCATGGTCGCCGACATCGAGCGGGCGCTCGCCGCCGCCGACCCGGCCGACGCCGCCTACTTCCAGGCGAACCTGCGCGCCTACACCGCCAAGCTGGACGCGCTGGACGCCGACATCGCCCGCCAGACCGGCAGCCTGGCCAACCGGAAGCTGGTCACCAACCACGACGCCTTCGCCTATTACGTCCAGCGCTACCACCTCGACTTCGTCGGCTCGATCATCCCCAGCTTCGACACCTCCGCCGAGCTGTCCGCCAAGGACGTCGCCGACCTGGTCGCCAAGATCAGGGCGACCGGCGTCGAGGCGATCTTCTCAGAGACCTCGCTGCCGCCAAGGACCGCCGAGACCATCGCCAGGGAGGCCCACGTCAAGGTGGTCGAGGGCGAGGGCGCGCTGTACGGCGACGCCCTCGGCCCGCCCGGCTCCGACGGCGCCACCTACCTCCAGATGATGGAGCACAACACCAGGACCATCGTCTCCAACCTCACCTCCACATGACGGCGGACACCACCGGGACCCGGGCGCTGGTCGTACAGGACGCGGCGGTGGCGTACGGCCGGACGCCGGTGCTGGAGGGCATCGACGTGACCGTCAGGGCCGGCGAGTCGGTCGCGCTGGTCGGGCCCAACGGGGCCGGCAAGTCCACCCTGCTCAAGGCGGTCCTGGGGCTGGTCCCGGTGGTGGGTGGGTCGGTCACCGTGCTCGGCCGCCCGCCGCCCGCCGCCCGCCGCCAGGTCGCCTACGTGCCGCAGGCCGACACCCTCGACGCCGAGTTCCCGGTGACGGCCGGCCAGGTGGTGCTGATGGGCCGCTACCCCAGCGTCGGCTGGGTGCGCCGGCCCGGGCGCGGCGACCGGCAGGCGGCGGCATCGGCCCTGGCCGAGGTCGGCCTGGCCGACCGCGCCCGCGCGCGGTTCGGGACCCTGTCGGGCGGGCAGCGCCAGCGGGTCCTGCTCGCCCGCGCGATCGCGCAGCGGGCGCGGCTGCTGCTGCTCGACGAGCCGTTCAACGGCATCGACGCGACCTCTGAGGAGCTGCTGCTGGCTGCTCTGCGGCGGCTGCTCGACGGCGGCGCGGCGGTGGTGGTCTCCACCCACGACCTGACGCTGGCGCACCTGCTCTGCGACGAGGTCTGCCTGCTGAACCGGCGCCAGTTCGCCTTCGGGCCGGTCGCCACCACCCTCACCCCTGAGCTGCTGCGGGCGACCTACGGCGGCCACGCGCTGCAGCTCCGCGGCGACGGCGTGATCCTGACGCAGCCATGACCGGCCTGCTGACCGAGCCGTTCCAGGCGGCGTTCATGCAGCGCGCGCTGCTGGCCGTGCTGGTGCTCGGGGTGCTCGCCGGCGCCGTCGGCGTGTTCGTGGTGCTGCGGCGCCTGGCGTTCGTCGGCGACGCGCTCACCCACACGGTGTTCCCGGGCGTGGTCGTCGCCTACCTGCTGGGCCAGTCGATCTTCCTCGGTGCGCTCGCCGCGGGAGTCGGGTCGGCGCTGCTGCTGACCGTCTTCACCGCCAACCGGCGGGTGACCGCCGACGCCGCCCTCGCGATCCTGCTGACCTCGTTCTTCGCGTTCGGGGTGGTGCTCGTCTCGCGCCTGGAGACCTACTCCTCCGACCTGAGCGCGTTCCTGTTCGGCCGGGTCCTGTCGGTCGACCGGGTCGAGCTGGCGCAGACCTGCCTGGTGGCCGCGGTCGTGCTCGCCGTCCTGGTCGCGCTGCGCAAGGAGCTGCTGCTGCGCACCTTCGACCCGGACGGCGCCGCCGCCATGGGCTACCGCGTCGGCCTGCTCGACCTGGTCCTCAACGTGCTGGTCGCCCTGGTGGTGGTGGCCGCGGTCAAGGCGGTCGGCACCGTGCTGGTGATCGCCCTGATCATCGTCCCGGCGGCCACCGCGCGCCTGCTGACCGACCGGGTCGCCACGATGGTGGCGCTCGCCTGTGCGCTGGGCGGGGTGGGCGGCTGGCTGGGTCTGGCGGTCAGCTACGAGGTCTCGGTCCAGCGCGGGGTGCGGCTGGCGTCCGGCGCCACCATCGTGGTGGTCCTTGTGGGGTTCTTCGTCGTCGCGCTGGCGGTTCAGCCTGGCCGCCGGGCCCTGGGGCGGCTGCGCCGCCGTCCCGCCATTCCGGCCGCTCCCGCCACTCCGGCCGCCGGGGCGTCGCGGGAAGGTGCGGGGTGAGCTGGCTGACCGACGCGCTCTCCGGCTCGTTCGCGCAGCGCGCCATGCTCGAGGCGGTGATGGTCGGCATCGTCTGCGGCGTCATCGGCGTCCACGTGCTCCTGCGCCGCCTGCCGTTCTTCACCCTGGCGTTGGGGCACGCCACCTTCCCGGGCGTGGTCCTCGCCGCCCTCCTCGGCGTGAACCTGCTGCTGGGTGCCGGGGCGTTCGGGGTGCTGGTGGTCGTGGCAGTGGCGCTGCTCGGCGCCCGCGACCGCATCGACGAGACCAGCGCGATCGGCGTGGTGCTGGCCGGCACGTTCGCGCTCGGCGTGCTGCTGCTGTCGGCGCAGGCGGGGTTCACCAAGGACCTGAGCGCCTACCTGGTCGGCTCGATCGTCACCGTCCAGCCCGGAGACCTGCGCATCACGGCCGTCAGCGCCGTCGTGGTCCTCGGGGCGCTGGCGGCCCTGCACAAGGAGCTGGTGCTCGGGGCATTCGACCCGGACGGGCTCGCGGCCCTCGGCTACCCCGCGGTCCTGCTCGACGTCGTCATGCTGCTGCTGATCGAGGTCGTGGTGGTGACCTCGGTGCCTGCGGTGGGGACCATCCTGTCGGTGGCGCTGATCGCCGCGCCTGCCGCGACCGCCCGTTTGTGGACCGACCGGCTCGGTCCGACCATGGCGCTGTCCGGTGCGCTGGGCGCCTCCAGCGGGGCCATCGGGCTGGTGCTGTCACGGCACTGGAACGTCGCGGCCGGTGCGACCATCGTGCTGGTCGCGGCGGGGTTCTTCGCCGTCTCCGCGGTCGTCGCGCCCGCCGTGGAGCGCAGGGCCGGCTCGACGGCGCCACGGGAGCAGTGCGAAAGGAGGTCACCGAGTGGACGTCGAGGTTCGTGAAAGCGGGTCCAGCGTGGCGGTGTCCGGCGGCGACCAGGTTGTCGTCCGCGTTCCGGAGACCGCGTCCGCCGGCTATCAGTGGTCGGTGGAGGAGATCGCGGGGCCGCTGGAGCTGGTGTCGAGCGACCTGGAGCTCGAGCGGCAGCCCGCGCCGGCGCCCGGGGCGGCTGGCGAGCGGGTGGTAAGGCTGCGTGCGGGCGGAAGTGGGGAGGGGCGCCTGGTCCTGGCCTTGCGCCGCCCGTGGGAGCCGACCTCCCCCCGCGGACCGGTTCCGCGTCGACGTGACCGTGTCCTGAGCCCGGGACTACCGGGCCGGGATACGTGCCAACAGCCTGAGGGGTGCCGGTAGCTTGTACCCGAACTTGAGCAGGTTCGGCGCGATCGCCCGTGCCGTCGGGCGGCGCCGGTGCGCTGGAGAGCCGAAAGCGCACCGGCGCCGCTGGTCTCACCAGAGGTAGATCTCGTAGACCATCCCGTCGGCTTCCTCGCGGAAGGCGATCGGGCGGCCCGTCTGGCGGGCCTGCGCCGCGAGGGTGACGAGGGCCGTGAACGAGCCGTCCCTCCCGTTGTAGAGCTTCCTCCAGCCGACCGTGGGCACGTACATCCACGCGTTGCGGACTTCGTTGATCGACCACAGCGCCGTCACCGTGACGCCGCTGCGCCAGGTTGCGGTGATGGCCGCCTCGGCGGCCACCTCAGCCGCGGCGACCTGCGAGGGGAGCATCGTCGGCTTCCCGTTGGTCACGGTCGGGGAGACGCTCGAGGCGAGCTGCGCCTCGGTCGGCGACTTCGGCTCGGTCGTGCCGACCTCGGCGCCGGCTCCGGCGAACCGGGAGCCGGGCGGCGCGATGGTCGGAGTGGTCCTGGCCTTGGGCATGGCTGCCTCCTCCTCGGGCTACCAGGCGTAGAACTGCTGGACTGACCCGGAATCCTCGAACAGGCCGACTGGTCGCGCTCCAGCCTTCGCCGCCGCCAGCTCCAGCAACATCGCCTCATTGGTGGTCACGGTGGCGCTGTCGAGCTTGAGCCAGCCGCGGACGGCGCCGTACGCCCACACCCCCTCGCCCCAGCCCGTGCTCCAGCTATTCTTGGCGGTCCAGCAGCCCTGGCGCTGACCTTGGCGAGGTGGTTCGGCCAGTCGGCGTTCAGCCCCGTGCAGGCCTGGTCGCCGGCCGTGTAGGGATAGTAATTGTCGAAGGTGACGCCGATGTCGCGGGCGGCGTTCAGGGCCTGGTCGGGCCACCACCCGGTGTTGCAGCGCGCGCCGGCGTTGTACCCGTGACAGTAGAACAGGTGGGCCTCGGAGAGGTCCACCGGCAGCGCGGGCGTGCGGCGCGTGTAGCGGGCCACGCCCTCCATCGCGCCGACGGTGCCGAACGCCACGCAGGAGCCGCAGTTGCCCTGGTCGCGAACTGGCGTGCTGTAGTTGACCCCGCCGACGTTCCGCAGGTCGAACGAGACGGCCGCACCGTCGACGAGATGGTGCTGCGCGCGCCGAGCGGGCTGAAGTCCGCACTGGGCGAGAACCCCAAGCGCGTCTACGGCGACCGCAAGGAGCTCCCTTCGACCCGGCTCGGCACCGCCGGGCTGATCCGCGACGCCTTTGTGAAGGCTGCCAACCACATGGCCAAGCAGGAGCGCGGCAACGGCGAGCCGGTCGAGCGCGACCTGCGCTGGGAGGCGCTCGGCCTGGTCCTGCGGCGGGAGATCCCCTGGCGCCAGCACTGCCACCGGGCCGACGACATCGCCACGGCGCTGCGCCTGGCCGACGAGTTCGGCTACCGGCTGGTGATCGACCATGGCACGGAGGCGGCGCTGCTGGCCGACCGCATCGCCGAGCGCGGCGTGCCCGTGCTGATCGGCCCCCTGCTGACCTCCCGGTCCAAGGTGGAGCTGCGCAACCGCTCGCTCGCCAACCCGGGGCGGCTCGCGGCGGCAGGGGTGGAGATCGGCATCATCACCGATCACCCGGTGGTGCCGATCCACCTGCTCCACGTCCAGGCCGCCCTGGCGGTCAAGGAGGGGCTGGACCCGGCGACGGCGCTGCGGGCGGTCACGCTGACCCCCGCGCGGATCATCGGGGTCGACGACCGCCTCGGCTCGCTGGAGCCGGGCAAGGCGGCCACCTTGTGCGTGTGGTCCGGTGACCCGCTGGACGTGCGCTCCCGGGTCGAGGCGGCCTGGATCGACGGCCGCCCCGTCATGGCCGTCCGGGCTCCGTGAGCGGACGGCTCTGCTAAGCTGCCGGCCTGGTCACGCGGGCTCGCGGGGAGAGGGGCGGATGGACGGAGCGCACGACCGGGCAGGACGCCCCGCGGTCTCGCCGGCCGAGCTGCCCCCGCCGTGGCGCGAGGCGCGCGTGACCGTGGTCCTGCCGACCTACAACGAGGCCGCGAACCTCCCGAAGCTGGTCGACGCGCTGTTCTCGCTGCCGCTGCCGAACCTGCGCGTGCTGGTGGTCGACGACGATTCGCCGGACGGGACGGGCGAGGTGGCCGAGGAGCTCGCCGCCGGCGCTGCCGACGACCTCGACGGCCGGGCGCGGATGGCGGTGGTGCACCGCGCCGGCAAGGAAGGGCTCGGGCGCGCCTACGTGGACGGCATGACCCGCGCGCTGGACGGTGGGGCGGACTACGTCGTGCAGATGGACGCCGACCTCAGCCATCCGCCCGAGTACATTCCGCAGTTGCTCGGCGTGCTGCTGGCGACCGGCGCCGGGGTCGCGATCGGCAGCCGGTACGTGCCCGGCGGCAGCTTGGCCGAGGAGTGGCGCCTGGGGCGCCGGCTATTGAGCGGGTGGGCGAACTTCTACGTCGAGCAACTGCTGCGGCTGCGCGTCCGCGACGTGACCGCCGGCTACAAGATCTGGCGCCGGCAGGCGCTGCTGGACCTCGACCTGGGGAGCATCCGCAGCAACGGCTACAGCTTCCAGGTCGAGACCAACTACCTGTGCCACCTGCGCGGCTACAAGCTGGTCGAGGTCCCGATCCATTTCGAGGAGCGCCAGCTCGGGTCGAGCAAGATGTCGTTCGGCGTCAAGGTCGAGTCGGCCCTGCGGCCGCTCCAGCTCCGCTGGCGTCACCGCCGCCGCAACCCCCGCCGCTGACCCGGAGCAGCGCCTCGATCTCCCGCACGGCCCGGTCGGTGCGCTCGGCGAGAGCTGCCGCGGCCGTCCGGGCGTGGTGCCCCGGACGGCCGCAGCTCAGCTCAGCCCTGTGTGGTCAGGGCGTGGGGTCGAGGTAGGAGCCGCTGAAGATGTCGAGGTTGCCGAAGTCGGGCGGGCAGTCGGTCAGCGGGGACGGCGCGGTTATCGGGGACCCGTCGATCAGGGACTGCCGGTAGGCGTCCACCGCGGGGCAGTCCGTCGCATCGCGCGCGTCGATCCACACCACGGCCCCGTAGTCACGCGCGGCCGCGGCGTACTGGTAGTCGTAGATCAGCTCGCGGTTGAGCGTCCGGGTCGAGCCCCTGGCGTCGCCGACCGCCCCCCGGTGCAGCGTCGTGAAGCTCCCGACCGCACCGCCCGCTCCAACGTCCGCGTGGCGGGCGACCCCCTGCATCCGGCGCGGGTTGGCCGTGGTCGTCTGGAACGGGTCCAGGTAGCCGTTGTAGACCAGGTACAGGTCGGTGCCGTTGGGCGAGATCGCCGTCGCCGGGTTGTCCGGCCGGTCGCCGGCCTCGGCGGCGTTCACCGGGGTCGACCAGGTCGCGCCGTGGTCGGCCGAGGTCTGCACGAGCGCCTGCTCGTGGTTGAGCGCGCCGTCGGTCCAGGTCAGCACGATGGTGTCGGTGGCGTCGGCGCCGGTCGGAGCGCCGTTGGCGATGCCGAGGCTGGGGAAGCTGTCGGTGCGGGTCCCCGCGAACCCGTCGAAGACGATCCGTCCGGACACCGGGTCGAATATCCCGACGTCGTGCACGGTGGCGATCGCCCGGGGCTTCTCGAAGTTGTCGCCCCCGTCGAACGAGCGGGCCAGGAAGAACACGCTCTGACCGGTCTTGACGTCGGCGCCCTCCCAGACGACATAGACGACGCCCGCGCTGTCGGTCCGGACCGCGCAGCCCTGGCGCCCGTTGGTCTGGGCGTTGTTGGTGGCGGCGGTGAGCTGGCGCTGGCGCCAGGTGCTGCCGCCGTCGGTGGAGGAGTCGACGATCAGCGGCTCGGGGAGGAAGTTGGCGCTGCGGAAGGCGACGTTGCAGAGGTAGACATTGCCGAAGAAGCGGCTCGAGGACGCGTTGTCAGCCCAGATGTCGTCCTTGTCAGTCAGCAGCGCGGCGTTCTGGCGGCTCACGATCACCGGGTCCATCCAGGCGCTCTGGTCGCCGGCCGCGGCGGCCTGCACGTTGTCGGTGCGCGACACGGTGGCCGCCGAGGCGCCCGGGAAGCCGGGCGCGGTGCTGAGCGGGAAGGCGAGGTTGCCGTAGTACAGGCGCGAGCCGTTGGCCCACGAGAACCCGTTCGGCCCGGGCTTCGGCCCGAACGCCAGCGCCGGGTCGCCGTGGGAGGACATCCCGTGCTCGAAGTAGTTGGGCAGGGTGTGGATGTCGCCGACGTGGGTCGTGCCGTTCTGCGCCGTCAGGCCGCTGTAGGTCGGCTGCGTCCAGGTCCCGCCGCTGTCGAAGGAGAAGTAGATCCCGGAGATGCCGATGTCGGGTGTGAGGTCGCAGCTACTGCCCTTGCAGGGCGAGTTGTCGACCAGGTCGTTGCTGCCGGCGGCCAGCACCGCCGGGTGGTTCGCGTCCATGGCGAGCGCGGGCTCGTTGGAGCCATTGGGCAGGTACGGGGTAGCGGGGCTGCCCACCGTTACCTTGCTCTCGGCGGAGACCGCACTGGCAAGCGTCGGGACGCCCAAGGCTGCCGTCAGGGACAGCAACGACACAAGAATGGCTAGGCGACGGGCCATCGTTGGCTTCCTCCCCTCGTGGAGACCGGGGCGGAGCATACCGTTCGCAAGCGGCAAAGCCCAGAGTTTCTTTTTTGCCCGGTCTTCGTGGCCGGGGGACCAGGGCGGGCACGTCCGCCGGACCCTGCTGGTCAGCCGCTGGGTCGGTCCGCTTGCCCCTGACGGTCGCAAGCGGACCTGTAGGACCAGTCGTAGACCACGGCGCTGCGCACCACGAGGTCCTGCACGGACGCGTTGCAGCGGCTGACCAGGACCCACAGCAGCCCCGCCGGGAAGGCCAGGTACAGCAAGGCCCGCAGCACGGCCCGGCCCCATGGCAGGGGCCGCCCGGAGCGCCGCGCGACCCGCAGCCCCACGAGCTGCTTGCCCAGAGTCCGCCCGGTCGTCGCCCAGCCGGACGCGAGATAGGCGGTGACGATCGCGGCCCAGGCGGAGCTCTCGAGCCAGCCGGGCAGGACGGGAAGGCGCCACGGCGGGCCGGCGACCAGGTAGCGGACCGCTCCTGAGACCAGCAGGGCCAGCAGGCCGGTCAGAAAGACGACCGCGAGGTCGACCGCGTCCGCCGCGAGCCGGGACGCGAAGCCCGCCCGGTGGCCCTGCAGGGCCAGGGCCGCGGCCTGCGAAGCTCCCTGGGTCACGGGTGCGCCTCGCCGGTCAAGGGTGCGCCTCGCCCGCGGGCCACGGGTGCGCCTCGGGTCACGGGTGCGCCTCGCCAGCGCGCCGCCGGGGCGGGCGGAGCAGGTCGGTGTCGCGCCCGCCGGCCCGCAGCAGGAGGCGGTCGACGAGCCCGCTGAGCAGCCGGTCGGCCTGCATGCCCTGGACCCGCAGCGCATCGACGGTCTCCGCGGCCATGGTGCTGCTCGACTCCCGGACGATCTGGCCGACGTCGAGCTCGTCCAGGACCTGCTGCGCCAGAGCGGGCAGGTCGAGCCGCTCGACAATCGCGTCCAGGTCGATCCGAGCGGCGATCGCATCGATGTCGACGCGGTCGACCACCCGGTCGAGGTCGATCTGGTCGAGAACGGCGGCCACCAGGGACCGGAGCGATGCCTGGACGGCTGCTGCGGCAGCCCGCTCGCTGCTCCGCTGCTCGGTCAGGCCCTGCTCGCCCCAGGCGGCAAGGCGGCGCCGGGCGGCCGCCAGTGGCCAGCTCGAGGCAGCCGGTGCCAGGACCGACAGCGGTTGCGTGATGCGGGACCCGACCGCCGCGGCGGCGTCGAGCGAGCGCCGCTCCGCCTCCAGCCCGAGCCCGACCGCCGCGGCCGGCAGCAGGCGCACGAGCCCCTGCGGTCCAGATCGTCGTCCCGTGGGGCCCGGGGGCGGGGGAGGGCCGAGGCGGGGGTCGGCAGGCATATGGCGCTCCAGCAGCGCCTCGAAGGCGCCCAGCGCCAAGCCGGCGGCGCCGAGGGCGAGCCGGGTGGCCCGCCGGAACGCGTCGGCCGGCGCGAGCCCCGCGGCACGCGCCGGTGCGGCCGCGGCGACCCCCGCCCGGGTGCGCTCCCCTTCGACCGGATCGGGGTCACTGTCCGTCATCGTGTCGCTTCCCCCGGTTCAGGCAAGCTGAGGCCTGCGGTGTCAACCTCTGGCAGAGCCTGAGACTCCTCCGGATGAGCGGGCATCATCCTTCCCGGGTGATCCCGATAGGCGGCCTCGCCATCCAAGCCATGCGCACACCAATGCTGGCCGGGGGGCAGAATGAGGCATGAGCGGCGGTTGGCATCCGGATGCGCAGGGGTTCCTGGACCGGTGGCTGCGGGAGCGGGAGCTGTCGGCCCAGGAGTTCCTGGCGCAGCGGCCTGGTTGGCCGTGGGGCAAGCTCCTGCGCGAGCTCGACGAACCCGTCGCGCCGGTGCAGCTCATCGTCTTCCTGCAGGCCGCGGCGGTCCGCGACGGCTGGGTCGACTGGTTCGCGCGTGACACCCTCGCCCGGGCGCTGCGGGAGCGGCTGCGCCGCGGCTGGCGGTTTCGAGGCGGTGAGATGGACTTCCCGACCGCCTCGGCGCTCAGCGACTGGCAGACCACGATGGGCACGTGGGGGGCGGGTTGTGGTGAGCTGGCCCGCCAGGTCGTCGACGCCTTGCTGCAGGCAGAGGTTGCCACGGGGTGGCGGCCCAGCGGGGCTGACGATGCGCTGCTGATGGCCGTGTTCGGCACGGCGAGCTTCGACGACTGCCGCTGACGCCAACCGGGACCGGTGGCGCCAGAGGACGGTTTGGAAGGGAAGGAGCTGCAGTGCTGCGTCCCGAGATCGCACGTCTGCTCGACATGGGTCCGCTGCCGGACAGCGCGACCGCCGCCGGAGACAGCACCAGACTGGAGGGATACCAACGTCTCATCGAGGGAATCGAGAGGCCTGTCTCCGATGAAGAGGCACAGGCACTTGCCGCTTTGTTCGGGCCCGACGACTGCTTTGGGCTGGCCTGGTCGCTCGTGCACCTCATCGAGTCATCGCCCGGGTGGCCGTCGGTTGATAGGTCGCCCGATGCCGATAACGAGTGGATACGGCTCCTCGTCGACCGGGCGCGGCGGGGCAGGAGCGGTGGGACGCCGTCGAAAGGGCCCTGGCTGTGAGGAAGACCTCCTGCGGGGACAACGCGGCTACGGCAAGCCTGCCGGCCCGTGTACGCTGAGTCGCATCGCGGCCGTCGTCCCACCAGCACGCGCAGAGGAGACGACATGACGAAGCCCGACCTCGAGGAGAGCTTCAGGCAGGCCTATGCCGATCCCACCAACACGGGCATTGAGCTGCCGGCGGTGGACGTCAACGCTGTGCTCGCCGAGCGCTATGACACGGGTGAGCCGCTGACGCTCACCCGGACGATGCTGTGGGACGCGGAGGTGCGCAAGGCTTGGCGACCTGACGTCTATATTCCCTCTGTGGTCGCTGAAGGCACCGTGGATGCGTGGGGACATTCGCCGGAGCCGGACGGGGCCGAGTCCTTTGTGCGGATGTCGCGGCAGCGGCTGTGGCTCCGCCCTGACGAGTACGGCCTGGTTCTGGAACGGGTTTACGTCAACCGTTCCAGACAGACGGTCACCTTCCTTGGGGCGGCGGAGCTCGCCGATCGCAACGGCAACCCGCTGCGCGCCGACACCGGGCAGCCACTGTTCCACGTCGAGCATTCGGTCGCCGGTGAGGAGTCGTGGCCGCTGAACAACTGGCGAATCGTCCACCTCACCGACCGGCCGGACGATCGAGTGGTCGAGGTGTTCAGTCGCTTCCAGAGCAGAACGTGGCTTCCCGAGTTCATCGAGATCTACATCCGCCAGGACCTGGAAGTCGAGCTCACTCGACGCGAGGGTGCATCGATCCGACTCCCCTGATCGGCCGGGGTGTCACTCCTGTCAGGCCAGGTCGATCCAGTCGCCGAAGGTGTCGCCGGTCCAGGCGCGCTGGTACATGGCGCCGTCGCTGCGGCCGATGCCGAAGAAGTCGAGGCGGTCGGGTCCCCACGACACCGCCGCCGGCGAGCCGGTGAACAGGTGCCTGAACGGACGTATGAGACAGGCGTTCCCCTCGTTGGACCATTCCGACTGGACGGTCCAGCGGCCGAGCCGCTGGGTATCGGTGTTGCAGATATCGCCGATCTCGTTGCGGGGCGGCGTGTCGTCGAACCAGGCGTCCAGGGTCGGGTCGGTGATCGCCTCGCACAGCTCGTGGCTGCTGACCTTCGTCAGTGAGTCGATCACCTCGCCGAATTTGCAGCCGTCGCAGGTGAGAAACGGCTCGACCGCGTAGAAGACCGTGTCGCCGATATGGTTGTGATAGCCACAGAAGAGCTGACACGAGCGCGCGTCGTCCAGGACGGCCGTGACGTTGCGCGGGAGGTAGACGAAGTACAGGGTGTTGCCGTTGGGCCCGTCCACGTCGCCCCCTGCTATCCAGCCCTGCAGTGCGGTCTGGATCTCCCCGTCGTTGATTTCCCGGCCACCGCCCGGCAGGGCACGTCCCGGCTCCGGCCTGGAGATCGTGACCGTGGCCGTGCGGCTCCCGTGACCGATGCTCTGGTCGGCCGCGCCGTACTCGGCAAGGAGGTCGATCAGCGAGCTGCCCAGGATGTCGTCGAAGAACTGGTTCACACTTGTGACCAGGGCATTGTCAGGGGACCGGGTCCATGCCGCCCCCCAGAATATTGTGGTGACTTCCACATTCGCCAGCAGGTGCCCGCCGTGGTAGGTGAGATGCGGCGGTGGAGCAGCCAAAGCCGTCTCAGGCTCCGCGGGCCCGACGATTGGGACGATGTTGCGCGGCGTTGGCATCACTGCTCTCCCTTGCCTGTCGAGCGCAGCGCCCTTGCGGCGCTACCTCAAGAAGGACGCTTGTTGCGGATAGTACTAGACAAGCACTGAGCGGTCGAGATCGGCAGAAACGATTAATTCGGACTGCCGGAGCGTCGGCCGAGGATGGCTGTCGGTAGTCGTCGCGACTGCCGCCAGCTACTGGAAGACAGGGCGACTCACCGCCGCGTGCGTCTCCAGGAGGGGGCAGCGGGACGCTCCCGACCAGGTGGGCACCGCGTGGCTGGTCCACCGGCGTCAGCGTCGCCCCTGTCGACGTCGCGCCTCCCCACCTCAGCCGGCCGGCGCCAGCGTGCGGAGGTCCTGGACCCGCTTGGCCTTGAACTGGGTGCGCGGCAGCGTCCCGTGGGGGAGCACCTCCACGACGGGCCGCAGCTCGCAGCGGGTCCGGACCTCCCGCTCGACCAGGACCGCCAGCTCGGAGAAGCTCGCGGGGTCGGCGTCCTGCCCGGCTTCGACCCGCACGGTGAGCACGTCGAGGTCCTGCTCGGTGGAGACCACGATGGCGAACTCGTCGCTCGCTCCGGGGACCCGGCGGATGGCGTCCTCCACGCTGGACGGGAACAGGGTGATGCCCCGGACGTTCAGCATGTCGTCGGCGCGGCCGAGGAACCCGCCCATGGCGCGGGTGTGGGTGCGGCCGCAGTCGCACCGCTCCCGCGTGAGGGTGGTGAAGTCACCGGCGAGGAAGCGGATCTGCGGCGACGCCTCCGAGACCAGGTTGGTCACCACGCTCAGGCCCCGGCTCCCGTCCGGCACCGGCTCAAGGGTCACGGGGTCGACCACCTCCCAATACTGGACGTCGTCCATGAGATGGGTGCCGACCGGGCCCTCCTTGGTGGCCGCCATGGCGTCGCAGGTGTACCCGCCCGCCGAGGGCGCCGCTTCCGTGCAGCCGTAGAACTCGTGCAGCTCCGCCCCCCAGGTCCGCTCGAGGCGGCGCCGGGTCGCGGGCACCGAGAACCCCGGCTCGCCGGCGCAGAACAGGTAGCGGACGGAGCTGGCGGCGGGGTCGAGCCCCATGTCGCGCATCAGGCTGGCGAGGTACAGGGCGTAGGACGGAGTGCAGGCGAGGATCGTCGGCCGGCACATGTCGACGAGCCGGGCCCGCCCTCCGGAGTCAAGGCCGCCGGCGGTGACGATGGGGACCCCCATCAGGTTCAGGGCGTAGTGGACCCCCCACAGCCAGACGTGGGGCCCATAGCCGAAGGCCAGCAGCGCCACGTCGCGGCCGGGGCGGAACCCCATCGCCCACATGGCCCGGGCGTCGCTCCAGGCCCACAGCTCCCGGTCCAGGCGGGTGTAGCGGAAGAGCCGGGGCTGCCCGGTGGTGCCGGAGGTCGCGAAGGTCTGCCACCCTCGCGAGCGCCACGTCGCGTCGTCGACCGCCGTGTAGGTGCCCCAGGGCGGGTGCTCGGCCAGGTCGGCGGCCATCTCCTGCTTGGTTGCGACCGGCACGTGCCGCAGGTCCTCCACGGAGCGGACCTCACCCGGCCGGATGCCGGCGGCATCGAATCTGCGCCGGTAGAAGGGGATGGTCTCGTAGGCGTAGCCGACGGCGACCCGCACCTTCTCGTCCTGGACGGCCCGCAGCTCGTCTTGCGAGGCGGTGTCGAGCGACCGTGCCCACCAGCGCTCGGAGTCGGGCGCGCCGGGGGCGGACCGGTAGCGCTGCAGGATGGCGAGCCACTCCTCGCGAATGTCTCCCATGAGTAATAGAAGTTCCCTCCGGGCGAGACGCGCTGTCAAGGTGGCGGTCTCGTGACGAGGGCTGATGGCTCGCCACCGGGCCCTCGGGGCCGGAGGGGCGCGCGGCCGGCGGCCTCGCGGAGCCGGAAGCGCTGGACCTTGCCGCTGGCCGTCCGCGGCAGCTCGCCGACGAACACGACCCGGGCGGGCGCTCTGGCCGGTCCGAGGCGGTCGCGGACCAGCTCCCGCAGCTCGTCGGCGAGGGCGGCGACGGCGCGCCCAGGCTCGCGCAGCACGACGCAGGCGAGCACGGCCCTGTCCGGCCCGTCCCCGAAGCTGGTCACGGCCGCCTCCCGCACGGCCGGGTGCGCGGCCAGGACCTCCTCGATCTCGGCCGGCGCGACCCACTCCCCGTCCCGCAGCCACACGTCGTCGGAGCGGCCCACGTACCAGAGGCGACCCTCGCCGTCCTGGTAATACTTGTCCCCGGTGACCACCCAGTCGCCCAGCAGGGCGCGCCGGGTCCGCGCGCGGTCCCGCCAGTACCACGAGAAGGCCGAGCCACCCTTGACGTGGAGGTCGCCGACCTCGCCGGGGGGGACCGGGACGCCGTCGTCGTCGACCAGGCGGACCTCGTAGCCTGGGACCGGCTCGCCGCTCGACCCGGCCCGGACCCGGCCCGCCCGGTTGGACAGGTAGATGTGGAGCATCTCCGTGGACCCCGTGCCCTCCAGCACCTCGATGCCGAACCGGGCGCGGACGCCGTCCAGGACCTCGCCCGGGAGGCGGTCGCCGGAGGAGACCGCCAGCCGCAGGGAGGTCGGCGCCGGCCCGCCCGACGCGCCCGGCCCGCCCGGCCCGCCCGGCTCGGCGAGCAGCGCCCGGTAGTCGCCCGGCCGGGCGAAGAGCAGCGTCGGCCGCGCCTCCCGGATCGCCGCCATGACCGGGGACGGGGCCGGCGGGTCCGGCACGAGCACGGCCGAGGCGCCCACCCAGAACGGGAAAAAGCAGCTATTGCCGAGGCCGGAGGCTGACGCCAGCCTGGCCGTCGACAGGGTCCGGTCCGAAGCCTGGATGCCGAGCACGCCCCGGGCGTACCCCTCGCAGCAGTGGACCGGGTCCTGGTGCAGGTGCACCACCGCCTTGGGCGTCCCGGTCGTCCCCGACGAGTACAGCCAGAACGCCACGTCGTCGCGGGACGTCGGCTCCGCCGTCAGCCTGGGCGGCGCGGCCGCGGCGAGCTCCTCGAACCGGCGCACCCTGCGGTCGGCCGAGCCCTGGGCGCCCGCGCCGGCGACGAGCACGTCGCGCAGGTGGGGGAGCCGGTCGGGCGGTTGCGCGGTCACCGCCGCCAGGGCGTCCGGCGCGACCACGGCCGCCACCGCCCGAGCGTCGTGGAGCAGGAAGCCGTGGTCGACCCGGCCGGGGACGGGGCTGGCCGGCACCGGGACGGCGCCGACCTTCAGCGCGCCCAGGAAGACGGCGAGGAACTCGGGACAGTCGGGGAGGGCGACCAGCACGCGCTGCTCGGGCCGGACGCCGAGCCGCCGCAGCGCGCCGCCGGCCCGGTCGGCCAATTCGCGCACGTCCCCGTAGGTGAGCCGCCGGTCCCGGTACCAGACCGCCACCGCGTCGCCGCGTCCCGCCGCCACGTTGTCGTCGAGAAGCCGGCTGCCGAGGTTGAACCGCTGCGGGACAGGCATTGTGGACACCGCGGGCACCTCCATGAAATCGCGGATTGCCGTCGATATTGTGGTGAAGTCCCCCAGAGTTGCGGGTAAGTCGTTCCCCTCGACCAACGGGGAGGATCGCACCATGGACATTCGATATGGGTTGGTCAGCTCTGATTCGCACGCCTGCCTCCACAAAGACGCTTTCAAGAAGCACATGGCCCCACGCTGGGGGGACCGCGTCCCCCAGGTGCGGGAGGTCGAGCAGGACGGCCGCAGGGTCGAGCGGTGGGTGGTCGACGGGACGGTCGTCAGCCGGCGGGGCGTGTCGAATTGCGCCGCCGCGATGGACGACCCGATGCGGCGGACCTATCCCCAGCACTGGGAGGACGTGCCCGACCGGGTGTGGGACCCGGCCGAGCGGCTCGTCGCCCTTGACGAGGACCGGGTCGACGGCGAGGTGCTGTTCTTCAACGACCCCGTCGACAGCGCCAACCTCCCCTTCCAGAGCGACCCCGAGTACGAGCTGGCCTGCGTGCGGGCGTACAACGACGCGCTGGCCTCGTGGCGCGACGTGAGCGACCGCTACGTCCCGCTCGCGCTGATTCCCTACCTGAGCGACGTGGGCACGGCCGCCGCCGAGGTGCGCCGCGCCGTCGGGCTGGGCCACCGCGGCATCGTCATGGTGGCCGAGCCGAGCATGGCGGCCCCGGGGCTCAGGCACTTCAACGACCCCTGGTGGGACCCGCTCTGGGCGACCTGCCAGGAGCTCGACGTGCCGGTCAACTGGCACGCCCACGCCGGGATCAAGCTCCTGCCCAAGCGCTGGCAGGGCAACCAGGCGCTGCGCCGCACCTCCGCCTTCTCGGTCCAGCCCCAGCTCATCATGAACCTGGTGCTCTCGGGGGTCGCCGACCGGTTCCCACGGCTCAAGCTGGTCTGCGCCGAGACCGGCATCGGCTGGCTGAACCACGTCCTCCAGGCCGCCGACCACCTGTGGCAGCGAAATAAGCTCTGGAAAGAGGGCGTGCCGACCCGCCCGAGCGAGGTGATCCGTCGGCAGGTCTACGCCAACTTCTGGTACGAACGGTTCGGGGTCGGAGCCCGGGACTTCATCGGCGCCGACCACCTGATGTGGGCGTCCGACTACCCGCACGGCACCTCCACCTACCCCGACTCCTGGAAGCTCGTCGACCACGTGCTCGGCACGGTCCCCGAGGCGGACCGGGAGCGGCTGCAGTACCGCAACGCGCTGCGCCTGTACAACCTCGGTGGGGGTGAGCGGTCGTGACGGTTCAGCTCGACGGCATCGCGTACCGGTTCGTCTCCGCCGACGACCACGTGCAGGAGCACCCCACCGTCTGGACCGACCGGCTCTCCAGGACCAGGTGGGGGGAGCGCGTCCCGCACCTCGAGGAGGAGCCCGACGGGAGCCAGACCTGGGTGGTCGACGGCCGCCGCACCCGCCTGGGCTCCTGGCCGTGGCGTCCCGTGGCCTCGCGGGAGCCGGACCCCGTCCGGCGCTGGGAGGACCTCCCGGCCGCCGCGTACGACCCGGCCCGGCGCCTGGAGGCGATGGACGCCGACGGCGTGGACGTCTCGGTCCTGTACCCGACCGTGGCCGGTCTGGCCGGCGAGACCTTCGGCCGCATCACCGACCCGGAGCTGGAGCTGGCCTGCGTGCGGGCCTACAACGACTGGCTGGTGGAGGAGTGGGCCTCCGCCAGCCCCCGCTTCGTGCCGCTGTGCCTGGTCCCCCTGCACCCGGTGGAGGCGGCGGTGGCCGAGCTGGAGCGGGCCGTCGCCGCCGGCCACCGGGGCCTCGTCTACCCGGCGCTGCCGATGTTCCTGCGCGACGTGCCCGAGCTGAGCGAGCCCGACCACGGCGCCCTGTTCCAGGCCTGCGCCTCGCTCGGGGTCCCGGTGTCGTTCCACTCCGGCTGCACCCCGCTCATCCAGGCGCCGCCGTACGACGGGTTCCCGAGCGCGCTCGCCGAGGCCTTCGAGGGCGTCAACCGGCCCTTCAGCTCGGCCCTGGTCCTGGCCAACCTGCTGCTGTCCCAGATGCTGGTCCCCCACCCCGAGCTGCGGGTCGTCCTGCCGGAGGACTCGGTCGGCTGGGGCGGGTTCACCCTGGAGACCATGGACTACCTGGTGCAGGTGGACCGGCTCAACATCGACACCTACACCCTGCTGCCGTCGGAGGTGTTCTCCCGCCAGTGCTACTTCGTCGGCGGCTACGAGCGGCTCCAGCCCGCCAGCGAGGGCCTGCTGCCCCGCGGGCAGGTCCTCTGGGCGACCAGCTTCCCCCTGGCCACCTCGACCTGGCCGGACACCAAGCAGGTCCTGGCCTCCAGCCTGGAGGGCGTGCCGGACGCCGACCGGCGCCGCGTCCTGGCCGAAAACGCCGCCGGCCTGTACCGGCTGGAGGCGCAGCCGTCCGCGGAGGGGTGAGACCTGTGCTGCTGATCGACAACGCCGTCGTCGAGCAGGTCCTCACCATGGAGGGCTGCATCGAGTCCCAGGAGGAGGCGCTCAAGGGGCTGCTCACCGGGGACGCTATCAACCGCCCGCGGTTCGACCTGTACGTGCCCACCGGCCGGCCGGGCGCCTTCTTCCGCTCGGGGAACATGGAGGGCGCGATCGCCAGCACCGGCATCTACGCGATCCGCCTGAAGTCCGACGTGATCACCTGGCCGCGGGACGAGGAGGGGCGCTGGACCGAGGACAAGCACTGCGTCGCGCCCGGCACCTACTGCGGCCTGGTGCTGCTGTTCTCGAGCCGCAACGGCGAGCCGCTGGCGATCATGAACGACGGGCACATCCAGCACGTGCGGGTCGGGGGCGGGGCCGGCATCGGCGCCAGGCACCTGGCGCGGCCCGACGCGCAGGTGGTCGGGGTGCTCGGCTCCGGCGGCATGGCCCGGGTCTACCTGGAGGCGTTCTGCGTGGTGCGGGACATCCGGCGGGCCCGCGTCTACAGCCCCACCACCGCCCACCGCGAGGCGTACGCCGCCGAGATGCGGGCCAGGCTGGGCGTCGAGGTCGAGGCGGTGGACAGCCCCGAGGCGGCCGTCGCCGGGGCGGACATCGTCGCCACCTGCACCGACTCGATGGGCCCCACGCTGCGCGCGGAATGGCTGGAGCCGGGCCAGCACCTCACCAACGTGGGGCCGAGCGAGATCTCCCGTGAGGTGTTCGAGCGCTGCGACGTCCGCATCAAGCAGGGCGTGTCGGGCTGGCCGGCGGGCGTCGCCGAGCTCGACCGGGTCGTCCTCGGCCGCGGCCACAGCCCGATCGCGGTCGCGGCCGGCTCCGAGCGGGAGCTGGCCCAGCTCCCGTCCGGCCGCGAGCACCAGCTCGGCTACGACATGAAGCTGCCGACCTTCAGCGACTACCTCCGCGGCGAGGTCACCGGGCGGACCGGCGACGAGCAGATCACCTTCTGGCACAACATCGGCAACCACGGGCTGCAGTTCGCCGCGGTGGGCGGCTGGGTCTACGAACGGGTCAGGGCGCACGGTCTGGGGCAGGAGCTCCCCACCGAATGGTTCCTGCAGGACATCAAGAACTAGCTCAGGAGGGACGGCACCAGTGCTTGACGACGAGCTGCGCCGGAGCTTCATGCTGGAGGGCTACGAGCGGAGCCCTTACGAGCGCTGGGTGGACGAGCAGGCGATCCCGGTCGTCCGGGGCATGTCCGTCTACGACCTGCGCGCCGTCGAGGTCGCGCCGTGGGAGCGCATGGGTGGGCTCGGCGCCTTCGTGCACCTGTACGGCACCGGAGGCACCAACGACGCCTACGTGTGCGAGGTCCCCCCTGGCGGGGAGCTGCGCCCGCAGCGGCACCTGTACGAGGCGTTCGTCTACGTCCTCTCCGGGCAGGGCGCGACCTCGGTGTGGACCCGCGAGGACCGCAGGCGCCAGTTCGAATGGCACGAGGGCAGCCTCTTCGCGATCCCCCTGAACGCCCACTACCAGCACTTCAACGTCTCCGGGACGCAGCCGGCCCGCTTCTACGCGGTGACCACCGCGCCGCTGATGCTCGACCTGGTCCACAACCACCGGTTCATCTTCGAGAACCCCTTCGTCTTCGACGACCGGTTCGCCGACGACGACGAGGAGTACTTCAGGGCCGGAGGGGTCCAGCACCCCGGCAGGGTCTGGGAGACGAACTTCGTCGCCGACGTGAACCGCTTCGAGCTGCAGGACTGGAGCGTGCGCGGGGCCGGCGGCCGCAACGTGTTCTTCGAGATGGCCGACTCGAGCATGTGCGCGAGCATCTCCCAGTTCCCCGTCGGCACCTATAAGAAGGCCCACCGCCACGGCCCGGGCGCGCACGTGATCCTGCTGAGCGGTCGGGGCTACACCCTGCTGTGGCGCCAGGGGCAGCCCCGCCACCGCGTCGACTGGCAGGCGGGCAGTGTCTTCGTCCCGCCCGACATGTGGTTCCACCAGCACTTCAACACCGGGCCGGAGCCCGCCAGGTACATGCCCATCCGCTGGGGCAGCACCAAGTACCACCTCTTCAACTACCTGGGCATCACCAAGGACGTGAAGGAGGGCGGGGACCAGATCGAGTACGAGGACGAGGACCCGGAGATCCGGGAGACGTTCGAGGAGGAGCTGCGCCGCGGCGGCATCGAGTCGCGCATGCCGGCCCGCAGCTCCACCTGAGCCGTGGCGGCGGTGACCGACCCGGGCCGCGCCCTCTGGGAGGCGGAGAACGTCGAGCTGCTCACCGTCGGCGTCGACGTCGGCTCGACGACCTCCCACCTGATGCTCTCGCGGGTCCGCCTGCAGCGCGCCGGAGGCGCCCTGTCCAGCCGCTTCGTCGTGGTCGGCAGGGACTGCCTGCACCGCTCGCCGGTGCGGCTCACGCCCTACCGGCCCGGGGGCGCGATCGACGCCGCGCGGCTGGCGGGATTTGTCGCCGACGCCTACCGGGCCGCCGGGGTCGACCGGAGCGACGTCGACAGCGGCGCCGTCGTCCTCACGGGCCTCGCGCTGGAGCGCCGCAACGCCCGCGCCATCGCCGAAGCCCTCGCGGTCGACGCGGGCGGGTTCGTCTGCGCGGCGGCCGGCCACCACCTGGAGGCGCTGCTCGCCGCCCACGGCTCGGGTGCGGTGGCGCTGTCGGAGACCAGGCCCGGCGCCGTGGTCCTGCACGCCGACGTGGGCGGGGGCACGACCAAGCTGGCCCGCCTCCGCGACGGGGAGGCGCTGGACAGCGCCGCGCTGGCCGTCGGCGGGCGGCTGCTGGTCAGGGACTCCTCGGGCGCGGTGGCCCGGCTGGACGGTCCCGCCGTCCGGGCGGCCGCCGCTGCCGGCGTCGACCTGGCCGTGGGCGCCGGGCTCTCGCCGGCCGACGAGGCCCGGCTGGCGCGCGTGCTGGTCGCGGCGCTGGTGGCGGCCGTGCGCGGCGAGCCCCCGCCCGCCGGCCTCGACCTGCACGTGACCGGGCCCCTTCCCGCCGGTCCGGCGCCGGACCTGTTGACGCTCTCCGGCGGCGTGGCCGAGTACGTCCTGGGCCGCGAGCGCGCCGACTTCGGCGACCTCGGTCCCGCCCTGGCCGCCGAGCTGCGCCGCGCCCTCGACGACGGCCGCATCCCGCTGCCGCTGGCCGACCCGGGGGAGGGCATCCGCGCCACCGTGATCGGGGCCTCCCAGTTCACCGTCCAGGTGAGCGGGGACACCATCGCCGTGTCCGACGAGGGGGCGCTGCCGCTCCGCAACGTCCCCGTGCTCGCGCCCCGGGTCGACCTGGCCGGCGAGTTCACCGCCGCCGAGGTGGCCGCGGCCATCGGCGAGGCTCGGCGGCTGCTCGACGGCGCCGGCGCGGACGGCCCGGTGGCGCTCGCCTTCCGCTGGCAGGGCGACGCCAGGTACCGGCGGCTGCGCAGCCTCGCCGAGGGCGTGCGCCTGGCGTCCGGCCCCGGCCCGCCCGGCGACCGCCCCGGCGCGCCGCCCGGCCCCGGCTCGCCCCGCCAGCCGGCGCCGCTGGTGGTCCTCATCGACGGCGACGTGGCCAAAGCCCTCGGTGGCGTCCTGGAGCGGGACCTCGGCTTCCCCCGCCCGCTGGTCTGCCTGGACGGCCTGCGGCTGCGGGCCTTCGACTACGTCGACGTCGGCCGGGTGCTGCGCCCGGCCTGCGTGGTCCCGGTGGTGATCAAGTCGCTGCTGTTCAGCGGGCCGGAGCGGGCGCAGGGCGCCGCATGAGCGCCCGGGCGACCCCGCCCGGCCCGGAGGAGGTGCCATGACCGATAGCACCGCCGGGCCGGGAGTGCGCGCCCGCGGCCGGCAGCTCGAGCGGTTCGTGCTCTACCGCGCGCTCTCCCGCTTCTACTTCCACCTGCCGGTCCTGTTCGTCTACCTGTACACGGGCGGGCTGTCGATCCCCGTCATCGAGCTGCTCCTGGCCGTCTACGGCCTGCTCATCGTGCTCGCCGCCCCGCTCGGCGGCTGGCTGCTCCAGCGGCTGCCGCTGCGGACCGTGGTGGCCGCCGGAGAGGCGCTCAAGGTGGTCGGGGTCGGGCTGCTCGCGCTGGGGCCGGGGCTGGCGACCGCCCTGCCGGGGCAGGTCCTCGGGGCGGTCGGCTACAGCCTGGCGGCCAGCACCGACTCCACCCTGCTGGCCGGCCTGACCGAGGGGGACCGGGAGCTGTACCAGCGCTACGAGGCCAAGAGCGCCGCCGCCATCTTCGCCGCCGCCCTGGTCGGCGGGGTGACCGGCGCCGTGCTGTTCCTGCAGGACCACGCCCTGCCGTTCTGGGCGTCGGTCGTGCTCTCCTTGACCGCCTTCGCCATCGTGCTCACCATCCACCCGTCCCGGCTCGGCGCCGGTCCGGCCCAGCGGGGCCCCGTGCCCAGGCTGCCGAGGCGCCAGCGCTTCTGGCTCCACTACTACGCGGTCACGCGCGCCTTCATCCTGGCCCCGTACGTGGGCTTCCTCCCGGTCCTGTTCTTCCTGGCCCTGCGGGTGCCGGTGGGCTGGTTCGGGGTGATCCTGGGGATCTACGGAGTGACCTCGTTCGCGGTCGCCCGGTGGAGCCGGGCCCTGGCCGCCCGCCTCGGCGGCCGGCGGCTCGGGTGGGCGTCGATGACGACCTGCGCCGTCGCCCTCCTGCTGCTCGGGCTCGTGCCGACCCTGTGGGGGGCGCTGCTCGGCGTGCTGGGGCTCGGGCTCGGGGGTGGCGTGGTCCGGCCGGTGGCCCTGAGCAACCTCGACGCCGCCATGGCCGGGTGGTCCCAGGCCCAGCGCAGGGGGCTGCTGTCTGGCCAGGAGCGGTTGTACGGCGCCTGGAACACCGGGATCCTGCTCGCCGGCGGCCTCGTGCTGGACGTGGTCGGGATCCGGACGGTGCTGACCGGGCTCGCTCTCGCCTACGTGGTCGTGCTGGTCGTCCTGGGCTCGCTGTCACGCTGACCCGGCCGGTCGGCCCGTGCGGGCCGGGGCGCCTCGGCTCAGGGACCGAGGATCCACGACCAGCGCTCGCGGGTGCGCCGCTTCTCGTCGGGGTCGGGCCCGATCGCGGGCGGGAACCGGTCCCGCCACTCCCAGGGCCGGGTCGCGTCGATCAGCACGCGGCTGTTGAAGCCCTTGCGGCCAGGCTCGATGGCCGGGTCGAGCGGGCCGCTCCAGGCCCGGCGGATCACCTGGAGGTCCCGCTCCGGGTCCGCCCTCGTGCAGACCGCCCATATCACCTCGTTCAGGTCGGAGACGTCCACGTCGTCGTCGACGACCACCGTGACCCGGCCCAGGTAGCCGCCGGTCCGGCACTGGCTGGCGATGTAGGCGGCCTGGGTGGCGTGCCCCGGATAGCGCTGCCGCACGGCGACCACGTTGAACAGGCGGCACCCGCCCACCCCGTGGCACCAGGCCGCGGTCACGTCCGGCACCCCGGCCAGGCGGATCTCGCGGCGCAGGTTGGCGCTGCGCAGGTACTGCCGGAAGCGGTGCGCCTCGTAGGGCGGCTTCTGCGGCGGGACCCCGAGCAGGACCGGGTCGTCGCGGTGGTAGACGGTGGTGACCTCGAGCACCGGCTCCTCCCGGCTGGCCGACGCGTAGTAGCCGGTCCACTCGCCGAACGGCCCCTCGACCCGGCGCTCGTCGGGGTGGAGGAACCCCTCCAGGGCGATCTCGGCCCGGGCGGGGATGGGCAGGCCGGTGCGCTCGCTGGTCAGGCACTCGACCGGCCGGCCCCGCATGGCGCCGGCCCACTCCAGCTCGCTCACGCCCGGGGCCATCTCCAGCGCGCTGGCGAGAAACAGCAGCGGGTCCATGCCGATCAGGACGACGACGGGCATGGGCTCGCCGCGCTCGAACCATTTGTCCCGGTGGATGCGGCCGTGCTTGCCCGGTGAGATGTACAGGCCGGCGTGGCGCTCGTCGTGGACCATGAGGCGGTAGGTCCCCATGTTGACCCAGCCGCTGTCCGGGTCGCGGGTGATCACGCAGTCGCCGGTGCCGATGTAGCGGCCGCCGTCCTGTGGGTGCCAGAGCGGCGTCGGGAAGCTCAGCAGGTCGACCGCGTCCCCTTCCTGGACGTTCTCGGTGACCGGGCCGCTGTCAACCGGCGACCAGGGGAGCTGCGTGACCGTGTCCATCCGCCGCTCCCACTCGTCGATCAGCTCCCAGACCCCGATGTCGACGGGGAGCCCGAGCGTCACGGCCAGGCGCCGCCGCTCTCCCTGGGCGTTGACCAGCACGCGGTGGCCGCGCGGGTAGCCGGGGACAGCGTCGAACACGACCGCCGGGGCCCCGTCGGTGTGGTGCAGCATCTCGCTGATCCGGCCGATGTTCTCCTGCCAGTCCACGCCCTCGAGCACGCGCAGCTCGCCGATCGCGTCCACCATGGCCAGCCAGTCCCGCAGATCCTCGTGTCCCTGACCAAGCCGCACGCGCTCCGGCGAGATCTCCCGGCGGGTCGTGCTGTCGGGCAGTCCGGTCATGCGGATCCCGGGGTCGAGCCCAAGGTGCGCCGGCGCCTCTCGCTCCACCTCTCCGCCTCCCTCCCGGTCGTGCGTGGCCGCTCCCGGCGGCCGGGTCTGGTAGTTCGTACCCGTCAGGCGGAATGCGGCACCGTGCCAAGCGACAACGAGACCAGGCCGCAGTACGATATAGGGCTATATCTCTCACGGTGCACGAGGGAGCCTGCCATGTCCCAACCCGACGCCGTTGAGCAGGGCTACCACGAGATCCTCTCCGACCTCGAAGAGCTGCTGCTCCTCCTCCTCCCAGGACCGGTCAACCCGGTCGAGGTCATTTTCGAGGCCATCGAGGCGCTGATCGCCGACCTGGAGACCACGCGTGAGCCTTCGGACCCCGGTGCAACACGGACCCGTGCCCAGATGGCAGCCAACCGATCCCCTGCCGAGATCGACCGCCGCAACGCCAACGCACGAGACCTCCCAAACGCACGAACGGAGCTCGCCAAGGCCATCTCGGACGCCCTTCAGATAGCGAAGGCCCTCGCGGCAACCGGTTCCCGCGACCAGTTGTGGCGCGTGGCCTACCCCAGCCGCACCGAGCTCCTCGAGCGCCGACACCAGCGCGAGCACGTCCGGCGGACCGCGAGCATAGAGAAGCCCAGCGGGGTGACAGCAAGGCCACGTGACGCGCTGGGCCGCGACACGCCCGGAGACGGTCGTTCTTGCGGAGCCTCTGATGCGCCACCCGGACGAGAACGACCTGCCCGACGCCGCGATCAAGGCGATGTCGGACGAGGGGGCGCCAGTCGAGCTTGCAGACCGCGCACCACCACCTGTGGTCGAGGTCATCCAGGCACATCTGGGCGGCCGTCGCCTGCTCGCCCGCCGGCGCCGGCCGCAGCGGCCACGCTGATGTCTCCGAGCGGATCAAGGAGATCCTCCGCGCGGAGCTGGTCAAAGCGAAAGTGCCTCCGCCAAATCGGCGTCAAACAGGCTCAAGGAGGCATCGTAGCTATGCTGCAAGTTTGAAACCAGCCGAGCAATGGAGTTTCCGCATCCCCCTGCGTAGAGGAAGACCCGGATCCAACTGGCACCGATCTCGAACCGGACACGTCGGCCCAGGTGCAAATCGACAGCTTCGACTTCTGCGATGCTCTCTTGTATCTCGGGAACGCCCCATAGCCTGAACGGTTCCCGACATGAGAACAGTTCAGAGAGGAACCCATCAAGATCTTGAATTGGCCTACTCAATTTAATCGTTATCGGCGCGCCCTGAACGACTGCACCGCCGTTATCGAGTTCATGCCACGCGAGCAGCCGCTCTTCCGCTTGCTCGACCAGCCGCCTGTAACGACTCATCACGCCCCGGACCACCTCTTGGTGGAGAGCAAAGGAGTTCCCCGTGACGACGAAGCGACCAGTCCGGTTCACCAGTTCATTGACCACCCCGAAGGCAGGATCGATTGCCCGGACGGCGGCCTGGTCCACCGAGACTGCGGAAGCATAGGCCTCGCGACCGCTGATGAGGCTCACCAGCTCTTCGGTGCCCTCTCCGAGAATCTGAATCTGCAAACGCCGTGCCCGGTCGCCCTCCGGGAGAAAGCGCTCTCCGCGAAAGTCACATCGTAGCCACTTTGGAGTGGTACCAGGCCAGACCCTTGAGAGGTGACTTGATGGCAACCATGTCCAGTCAAGATCGCGACGTCGCTCTACCTGCATAGTGATCGCCTGTAGCCGCTGAGCCTGGCACGCGACAAGGGCAGAGCGGACAAGAGTATCATAGGCCCCGTCAGGCGAGTCGAGATCGACGGGGACAAAGCCGGGGGGAGGCCCAGTAAGCGCGATTGGATCACGCAACGCCTCCCGCAACGCTGGCGTCGATACGTCCCCGCGTACCAGCTCAAGCTTCATATCCGATAGGGCCAAGAGGGCTCCTTGCCACCCGATCTCGTCAAGGCCGAGGCCAATGCGGTCCGCGTGTCCGGCAAGACACAGGTACATCACTTCTGTCCTTGGCATGGCTGGCCGACTGAGCGTGATCGAAGCTGACTGCACCACCCTCACCTGATCAAGCTCCGCCAACTTCGTTGCTTGGTCAACCTCGATGTTGGCGCCCGACTTGCACTCAACGACCAACAGATCGTTGGTCTCCGGAGCGTGGGCAACGCCGTCCAGAGTCACCGTGCCGAGTGGAGTCCCAACCGGCACCTCAAGTGCGGCAAGCCGAAAGCCGACCTCCGCCAATGTCGCGGGCCAAGGAGGAGACGCTCTGCAAAGGCCGACGAAAGCGTTGATCGGTACGAGTCGTTGTTCCAGCGGCATACCCGGGAGCCTATCCGTTCCTCAGCACAGATTCCCCATATGGGGGCCGAGCACCTGTCAGGTCCTGGCGTGGTCAGGCGCTGACGTCCTCGGCGGCGAGGGGGGACACGGGGCGCAGGGCGGTCTGGGCCGGGTCGACCAGGACGAGCTCCCCGACCCGCCCGGTGAGGGTCTCGCGGGCCTGCTCCGAGAGGCCGGAGTCGCTGATCAGCACCGAGGCGTCGTCCAGCGAGGCGATGGTGCTGAGGCCGACCACCCCCCACTTGGTGTGGTCGGCGAGGACCACGAGCCGCCGTGTGGCGGCCACCATCGCCCGGTTGGTCTCCGCCTCCACCAGGTTCGGCGAGGTGAACCCGGCGCCGGGGTCGATGCCGTGCACCCCCATGAACAGGCAGTCCACGTGCAGTGAGCGGATGGCCTGCACCGCGACCGGCCCGACCAGCGCGTTGGAGGGCGTGCGCACGCCGCCGACCAGGACCACGACCCGGTCCGCCCGGCGGTGGGCGTGCAGCACCTCGGCGACCGGGATCGAGTTCGTGACGACCGTCAGCTCGGGGACGCGCGCGAGGTGGCGGGCGAAGGCGTGGGTGGTCGTGCCGGCGCTGACCGCGATCGCCGTGCCCGGTTGCACGAGCCCGGCCGCGCGGCGCCCGATCGCGTCCTTGGCGGGCCGCTCCTGGCTCGATTTGACCTCGAACCCCGGCTCGTCGGTGCTGCCGCGGCGGGGGAGGGTGGCGCCGCCGTGGACCTTGTCGGCCAGCCCCCGCCTGGCGAGGGCGTCGAGGTCTCGCCTGATGGTCATGTCGGAGACGCCCAGCAGCTCGGTCAGGTCGCCGACGCGCACGCCGCCGCTGCGCTGGAGCATCTCCAGGATCTGCTCCTGCCGCTGGGCCGGCAGCACCTAGCCGCCCTCCCGCACGACGGCGACGCCGCCGGCCGGCAGCACGAGCCGCCCGTCGACCTCGCCGCCGCCGAGCAGCTCCACGCCGCTCGCCGGCAGCGTGGCCGCCCGGTCGCCATGGTTGAGGGCGAACAGCCACGAGGGTCGCCGGCGCCCGCCGGGGCCGTCGGGGCCGCGCCGCCGGACCACCTCGATCCCTGGCGGCGGCGCGGCGCCGCACACCGGCCGCACGCCCGCCTCGTCGCACACCCGGCCGAGCAGCCGCTCGAGGTCGGTGGGCGCGAGCCTGGTGGAGACGTACCAGGCGCGACCGCGGCGCGTGACCGCCGGCCCGCCGGCCACCGGGCCGTCCTGGTACGAGGCGACCACCTCGGCGCCGTCGGGGTGGAGCAGCTCGCTCCACAGCGAGCCCCGCGAGCCGTCGTCGAGCCGCACGGTCTCGCCCGCGCGCAGCGGGAAGAGCTCCTCGACCCAGACCCCGAGCAGATCGCGGAACGCGCCGGGGTAGCCGCCGAGCCGCACGTGGTCGTGCTCGTCCACGATGCCGCTGAAGAACTGCACCAGCAGGGTGCCGCCCCGCTCGACGTGGCGCCGCAGGTTGGCGTCGGCCTCGTCGCCGACCAGGTAGAGGCTGGGCGCCAGCACCGCGCGGTAGCGCGAGAGGTCCGCCGCCGGGTGGACCAGGTCGGTGGTGACGCCACGGCGCCACAGGGCGGTGTGGTGGTCGCGGACCAGCTCCACGAAGGAGAGGTCCGCGCTCGGGTGGCAGTCGAGCTCCACCGCCCACCAGGCCTCCCAGTCCCACAGCAGCGCCAGCTCCGCCTCGACGCGGCTGCCTTTGACCTCGGCGATCCTCGCCAGCTCGGCGCCGAGCCCGGTCACCTCGCGCCAGACCTTGGTGTCGGTGCCGGCGTGGGGGACCATCGCCGAGTGGAACTTCTCGGAGCCCGCCCGTGAGGCGCGCCACTGGAAGAACATCACCCCGTCGGCGCCGCGGGCGACGTGCTGGAGGCTGTTGCGGCGCATCTGCCCCGGCTGCTTGGCGAGGTTGCGCGGCTGCCAGTTGACCGCGCTGGTCGAGTGCTCCATCAGCAGCCACGGCGCGCCGCCGGCCAGGGAGCGGCTCATGTCGGCGGCGAGCGCCAGGTCGACGTGGGCCGCCCGGTCCTCGGCCTGGAGGTAGTGGTCGCTGGCGACCAGATCGAGCTCCCGCGCCCAGGTCCAGTAGTCGAGCGTCTTGAGGCGCGCGGCCATCAGGTTGGTGGTGACCGGCGTATCCGGCGTGTGGCGCCGCAGCACCTCGCGCTCGGCGCGGAAGCAGTCGAGCAGCTCGTCGGAGGAGAAGCGCCACCAGTCGAGCTGCTGGGTCGGGTTGACAAAGGTCGGTGCCAGCCGCGGCGGGCCGATCTCCTCCCAGTCGCCGTACCGCTGGCTCCAGAAGGCGGTGCCCCAGGCATGGTTGAGCGTCTCGAGGTCGCCGTAGCGCCGCCGCAGCCAGCGGCGGAACGCGACCGCGCTGGCGTCGCAGAAGCAGTGCCCGTTGTGGCAGGCGTACTCGTTGTGCACGTGCCACATGGCGAGCGCCGGGTGCCCGGCGCAGTGCGCGGCGAGCCTGGAGGCCAGCCGCACCGCCGCGGTGCGGTAGGCCTGCGAGCTGGGGCAGAACGTCTGCCGGCTGCCCGGCCAGAGGCGGTGCCCCTCTCGCGTCATGGGCAGGCTCTCGGGGTGGCGGCGCGAGAACCAGGGCGGCGGCGCCGCGGTCGCTGTCGCCAGGTCCACTCGCACGCCGCTGCGGTGCAGCAGGTCCAGCAGCCGGTCGAGCCAGGCGAGCTCGAAGCGGCCCTCCTCGGGCTCGAGCAGGGCCCACGAGAACACGCCGACGGTCACGAGGTTGACGCCGGCCTCGCGCATGAGCCGGACGTCCTCGGACCAGACGTCCTCCGGCCACTGCTCGGGGTTGTAGTCCCCCCCGTAGCAGAGGCCGTCGATGCCGTCCGGCCATCTCGTCATGGCGTCAGGATCGAACCATACCCACCGGAAGTCAACACGATGGAACAGTATCCACCCTTGACATGGTCGGTCCGGCACGCTGGTATATGTGCAACGTTGTGGGGTTGCGTTGGAAATACTCATATGAGTGCTCTGACAAGGGAGGCGCAATGACCCGGTCGTCGAGGTCCCCCACGTCCCCGTCGCCCAGCGCTGTCGGGATGCCGTTGCTGAACCGGCGTGATCTGCTCAAGATGCTCGGCGTGACCGCGGGGGCGGTCGCCTTGCCAGAGGTCCTCGCCGCCTGCGGCAGCAGCGGCAAGAGCAGTAGCAGCGGCGCCTCCAGCAAGCTGGTGACGGTCGGGTCCAACGCCTCGGACGCCGCCCCCAAGAAGGCCTACGTCGACGTGTTCGCCAAGGCCAAGGCGGCGACCGGCCTGGAGATCCAGGTCAACACCGTCGACCACAACACCTTCCAGCAGCAGATCAACACCTACCTGCAGGGCACGCCGCAGGACGTCTTCATGTGGTTCGCCGGCTACCGCATGCAGTTCTTCGCGCAGAAGGGCCTCGCCACCCCGATCTCGGAGGTGTGGCAGACGATCGGGCCCAACTTCACCCAGGCGCTGAAGGACGCCTCCACCGGCCTCGACGGCAAGCAGTACTTCGTTCCCTTCTACTACTACCCGTGGGCGGTCTTCTACCGAAAGAGCGTCTTCGAGCAGCACGGCTACCAGCCGGCCAAGACCTGGGACGAGTACGTCGCCCTGCTGAAGCAGCAGAAGAAGGACGGGCTGATCCCGCTGGCGATGGCCGACGACGGCGGCTGGCCGGTGATGGGCACGTTCGACTACCTGAACATGCGGATCAACGGCTACCAGTTCCACATCGACCTGATGGGCGGCAAGCAGTCGTGGACCGACCCCAAGGTCAAGCAGGTCTTCGACCACTGGGCCGAGATCCTTCCCTACCACGACCTGCAGGGCGGGCTCGCCCGCAAGTGGGAGGAGGCGGCGGCGACGCTCGCCCGGAAGAAGACGGCCATGTTCCTGCTGGGGATGTTCGTCGGGCAGCAGTTCCAGGGCGCCGACAAGGACGACCTCGACTTCTTCGCCTTCCCGGAGATCAACCCCGAGTTCGGCCAGGACTCGGTCGAGGCGCCGATCGACGGCTTCATGGTGAGCCGCCGTCCCAAGAACCTGGACGGTGCCAGGAAGCTGTTGGAGTACCTCGCCGGCACGGAGGCGGTGCAGACCTACCTCAAGTCCGACCCGAACAACATCGCCGCCAACACCAAGGCCGACACCAGCGGGTACGGCGCTCTGCAGAAAAAGGCGGTCGCCCTGATCGGCTCGGCCCAGCACATCTCGCAGTTCCTGGACCGCGACAGCAGGCCGGACTTCGTCTCGACCGTCATGATCCCGTCGTTGCAGGACTTCATCAAGAACCCGAAGGGCACCGACAGCCTGCTGAGCTCGATCGAGAAGCAGAAGCAGTCCATCTTCGTGAGCTGACGAGGTCTCATGACCGTGGTCCGCAGGGCTCCGCCGGCGGCTGGTGCGACCGGCCGCCGCCGGCGCAGCCGCAGGCTCACCCGGCGGGACAAGATCGTGCTGGCGGTGATGGTCGGCGTCCCGGCGGCGCTGCACGTGGCCTTGGTGTGGGTCCCGACCGTGGGGTCGGTCGCGCTGTCCTTCACCCGCTGGGAGGGGGTCGGGGGCTTCGACGCCATCGAGTGGATCAGGGACCGGAACTACCGCCAGATCTTCACCATCTACCCGCCGTTCTGGCCGGCTGTCCGGCACAACCTCATCTGGCTCGCATTCCTGTTCGCCGCCACGACGTTCGGGCTCTTCCTGGCCGTCCAGCTCGACAAGCGCCTCCGCATGACGCGCCTGTACCAGAGCGTCATCTTCCTGCCGGTGATGCTGTCGCTGGCGATCGTCGGCTTCATCTGGCACCTGGTCTACTCCCATGACGACGGGCTGCTCAACAACCTGCTGGGCACCCACGTCGACTGGCTCGGCGACTCCCGGATCAACCTGTGGGCGGCGCTGGTCGCGGCGAGCTGGCGCCACGTCGGCTACATCATGATCATCTACCTGGCAGGCCTGAAGAGCCTGGACCCGGCGCTGCGCGAGGCCGCGGCCATCGACGGGGCGAACGAGTGGCAGTCGTTCACCCGGGTGGTGTTCCCGGCGCTCAAGCCCATCAACGTGGTCGTGCTGGTGATCACCGTCATCGAGTCGCTGCGCGCCTTCGACCTCGTCTACGTGATCAACAAGGGGACCAACGGCCTCGAGCTGGTCTCGGTCCTGGTGACCAACAACATCATCGGCGAGGCGAGCCGCATCGGCTACGGGTCCGCCCTCGCCGTGATCCTCCTGGTGGTCTCGCTGGTGTTCATCATCCCGTACCTCGTGACCTACTTCCGTGGGAGCTTCTCCGGCAAGGAGGCGGGATAGATGGCGACCACGGACGTCGACGTCACCGCCCCCGCCACCCGGGCCCCGGCGGTGGTGGCCGGTCGGCGGGGGCGGGTGCGGCCGCCCCGCGTCCTGCTGCACGCGTTCCTGACCGCGACCGTGCTCGTGTGGCTGGCTCCGCTGGTGTGGACCGTGTACACCTCGCTGCGTCCCTACGGCGACACGTTCAGGCTCGGGTACTTCTCCGTGGGCGGGCACTACGGGCTCGGCAACTTCGCCAAGGCGTGGAGCCAGGCGGACCTGGTCAGGTTCTACGGCAACACGCTCATCGTCACCGTGCCGGCGGTGCTGCTGACGCTGCTGCTGGCCTCGTTCGTGGCCTTCGCCGTATCGCGCTTCTCCTGGAGGCTCAACGTCGGCGTGCTGATCCTGTTCACCGCCGGCAACCTGCTCCCCCAGCAGGTGATCATCACCCCGCTGTACCGGCTGTTCCTGATGATCCCGGTGCCGGCCTGGATGAACCAGTCCGGCACGCTGTACGACTCCTACTGGGGGGTCATCGCCATCCACGTGGCCTTCCAGACCGGCTTCTGCACGTTCGTGCTCAGCAACTACATGCGGACCATCCCGCGGGAGCTCACCGAGGCGGCCCTGGTCGACGGCGCCTCGGTGTGGCGCCAGTTCTGGCGGATCATCCTGCCCCTGACCCGCCCGGCGCTGGCCGCGCTGGCGACGCTCGAGTTCATCTGGGTGTACAACGACTTCTTCTGGGCCCTGGTGCTGATGTCGACGGGCGACAAGCGTCCGATCACCTCCGCCCTCGCCAACCTCCAGGGCGTCTACTTCACCGACGACAACCTGATCGCGGCGGGGGCGCTGCTCGCCGCACTGCCGACGCTGATCGTCTACTTCACCCTCCAGCGGCAGTTCGTGCGCGGCCTCACCCTCGGCGCCACCAAAGGCTGAGGCAACCACCGTGCCCTTTACTCACGGGCGGCGCCCGGGGCAGACTGTGGCTACCGTGCATACCGTGCAGGCCGAACCGGCCGACCCACGCGAAGTCGTCTTCTTTCAGCGGGAGGTCGAGCAATGACGCAAGGACCGGAGGCGCAGGTATCCGAGGCGCAGATCGCCGTTCACTGGCGCGAGGAGGAGTACTACTACCCTCCAGCGAAGTTCATCGCACAGGCGAACGCGGCCGACCCGGCCATCTTCGAGCGGTTCAGCGAGGAGCGCTTTCCCGAGTGCTTCAAGGAATACGCGGACCTTCTCGACTGGGATGCCTATTGGCACACCACGCTGGATACCAGCAAGCCGCCGTTCTGGAAGTGGTTCGTCGGCGGCCGGCTCAACGCCTCGTACAACTGCGTCGACCGCCACCTGGCGACCAGCCGGAACAAGGCGGCGATCATCTGGGTCCCCGAGCCGGAGAGCGAGGACACCAAGGCGGTCACCTACCAGGAGCTGTACACCAGGGTCAACGAGTTCGCCGCGCTCCTGCAGGGCTCCGCCGGCGTGAAGACCGGCGACCGCGTGACCTTCCACCTGCCGATGGTGCCCGAGCTGCCCGTCTCCATGCTGGCCTGCGCCCGCCTCGGCGTCGTCCACTCCGAGGTGTTCGGCGGCTTCAGCGGTCCGGCGTGTGGGGAGCGGATCGCCGACTCGCAGAGCCGCATCCTGGTGACGATGGACGGCTATTACCGCAACGGCGAGCTGATCGACCACAAGGCCAAGGCCGACGAGGCGGTGGCGAGGGCCCGGGACCAGGGCGTCGAGATCGAGAAGGTGCTGGTCTGGCGGCGGCACCCCGGCCAGTACTCATCGAAGACCCCCATGGTCGCCGGGCGGGATTTCTTCGTCGACGAGCTCCTGAAGGACTACCGCGGGAGCCTGGTCGCGCCGGTCTCCATGCCCGCGGAGGCGCCACTGTTCCTGATGTACACCAGCGGCACGACGGGTCAGCCCAAGGGGTGCCAGCACTCGACGGGCGGCTATCTCGCCTACGTCACGGGCACGTCAAAGTATTACCAGGACATCCACCCGGAGGACACGTACTGGTGCTTTGCCGACATCGGCTGGATCACCGGGCACTCCTATATCGTGTACGGCCCGTTGTCGCTGGGGACGACGAGCGTGATGTACGAGGGCGTGCCGACGTATCCGGACGCCGGCCGTCCCTGGCGGATCGCCGAGAAGCTCGGGGTGAACATCTTCCACACCGCACCGACGACCATCCGAATGCTGCGCAAGCTCGGTCCGGACGAGCCGAAGAAATACAACTACCACTTCAAGCACATGACCACGGTGGGTGAGCCGATCGAGCCGGATGTCTGGCGCTGGTACCAAAGCGTCGTCGGCAAGGGCGAGGCGGTCATCGTCGACACCTGGTGGCAGACGGAGAACGGCGGCTTCCTGGGCAGCACCCTGCCCGCGCTGCTGCCGATGAAGCCCGGGAGCTGCGGCCCCGGGGTTCTCGGGATCTACCCGGTGATCTACGACGAGCTCGGGAACGTGGTCGAGGCGGGAAGCGGCCGGGCCGGCAACATCTGCATCCGCAACCCCTGGCCTGGGATCTTCCAGACGATCTGGGGCCAGCCCGAGCGGTTCGTGCAGATCTACTACCAGAAGTACTGCCGGGACAAGCAGAGCACGGACTGGCGCGACTGGCCGTACTTCGCCGGCGACGGCGCCGTCCAGGCGGCGGACGGCTACTTCCGGATCCTCGGCCGGGTCGACGACGTGATCAACGTGGCCGGCCACCGGCTGGGGACCAAGGAGCTGGAGTCGGCGACCATCACCGTCGAGGAGATCGCCGAGGCCGCCGCGGTCCCGGTGATCGACGAGCTCCGCGGCCGGGCGGTCGAGATGTACGTGGCGCTGAAGCCGGGGTTCACCCCGAGCAGGGATATCGAGGAGAAGGTGGCCAAGGCGATCGAGACCGAGATCGGGAAGATCGCGCGACCGAAGAGCGTCTGGATCGTCGCGGACATGCCCAAGACCCGCTCCGGGAAGATCATGCGCAGGGTCATCGCCGGGATCTCCAACTTCGCCGACGTCGGGGACGTGAGCACGCTGGCGAACCCCGAGATCGTCGATGACATCCGCCACCACGTCCAGAGCCAGAAGGTGACCCGCGGCGAGTCCCCGCGCGAGCTGTCGGAGCAGGAAATGGAGGAGATCAAGGCGTTCGGCCAGGCGGAGTAACCGGCTCGCGTCAGATCAAATTATCCTCTTCGAGCAGGCCGGCGCAGAGGCCGAATTCACGCAGCTCAGCGCAGGCCGCGGCCTGGCAGGTGAACGCTGCGGTGTCTCCCCGCTGCAGCGAGCCCCAGCACAGCCTGTCGGTCAGCGCGAGCGCGCGCACCACCACCGAGGTCAGCGCCGTGAGCGGGCGGGGCGCACTACCCTCGGTCCCGGAACCGGCCTGGCTTCGAGGCCGGTCAGCTCGTTCAGCAGGTGCCAGGTCTCAACGACGTGCTCGCCGGCTACTCAGCAGGGAGCGAGCAGTGACAGCCTGCATGGAGGAGTGATGCGCCGGTTCCTGCGCGACAACGCCCTTTCGCTCACGATGTTCGGGGCCTTCCTGCTGTTCTGGGCCGTGCAGAGCGTCAGCGGCTACCACGCCGCCAACGCCGACAACCGTGAGCACCACCAGCCGCTCGAAACGTACCCGGGCTATCTTGCCAGCGGCCACTTCGTGGAGGCGACGGCCGAGAACTGGGAGAGCGAGTTCCTCCAGATGAGTGCCTACGTCTTCCTGACCGGGCTCCTGCGCCAGCGAGGCTCGCCGGAATCCAAGCCGATGGAGGGCGACGAGACCGACGAGGACCCGCGCAAGGCTCGCGACCGCGAGGACGTCCCCTGGCCGGTGCGCCGGGGCGGGCTGGTCCTGACCTTCTACGAGCACTCGTTCGCGCTGGTCCTGTTCGTGATCTTCCTGGCCTGCTTCACGGCCCACGCCCTGGGCGGGACGGCTGAGTTCAACCAGGAGCAGCTCGCCCACGGTGAGCAGGGCGTGTCCGTGCTGCGGTACCTGACCATGTCGCAGTTCTGGTTCCAGTCGTTCCAGAACTGGCAGAGCGAGTTTCTCGTGGTCGGTGCCGTGGCGCTGCTGGGCATCCGGCTGCGCGAGCGCGGCTCGCCCGAGTCCAAGCCGGTCGCCACCCCTCACGGCCAGACTGGCAGTTGAAATTTCTAGAAGAAGGGCGGGCATGGCACGTCTGTGTCATATCCGGCCACACTAGGTGGACGTGACCTTGAGCAGCAGCGCCTGCTCCGGGTCGAGTGCGGGCACGGCCAGCCCGGCCGCGGTGAGCACGGCGCCGGGAACCTCGGTCCTGCCGGCGGCGTACCAGGGCGGCGGCACCCGCTGGGTTGTGCGGGGCGGGCCGGCGGGGTGCACCGGCTGGACCAGGTAGGCGCGGGCCGGGTCGAGCCCCGGGAGCCGTGCCGGGGCGGGCACGGCAAACCTCGAGGTCGCCATCTGCACGTACGCGTACAGCGCCTCGGACCGGTCGGGGGCGACGACGCCGTGCACCGAAGCGGCGGGGTCCGGGTGGTCGGCGTGGACGACGTCGCCGCTGTGGAGCAGCCGGCGGTGCTCCTTATAGAAGCTGATCCAGGACGCCAGTGCGGCGCGCTCCCCGGACGGGGTCGACGTGACGTCCCACTCGATGCCGGCGTGCCCGAACAGGGCGGTCGCCGCACGGAACGACAGGTCGTGGACGCGTCCGGTGGTGTGCGCCCGCGGCGGGCCGAGGTGGGTCCCGATCAGCTCCGGGGGCAGGAACAGGCCGGTCCAGCGCTGGATCGTCTGGCGTTCCAGGGCGTCGTTGCAGTCGCTCGCCCACACCCGGTCGGTGCGCTCCAGGATGCCGAGGTCCACCCGTGCTCCGCCCGAGGAGCAGCTCTCGACCTCGACGCCGGGATGCGCGGCGCGCAGCTCGTCGAGCAGCCGGTAGACGGCCAGGGTCTGGGCGTGCACCCCCGGGCGTCCCTGGTGGCCGGCGTCGACCAGGTCGCGGTTGTGGTCCCACTTCAGGTAGGCGATGTCGTTTTCGGAAAGCAGCGCGTCGAGCCGCGCGCGGACGTAGCCGTAGGCGCCCGGGTTGGCGAGGTCGAGGACCTGCTGGTGGCGGCAGGTCGGGGGCAGCCTGCCTCCCGCCGACAGGATCCAGTCGGGGTGCGCGCGGTACAGGTCCGAGTCGGGGTTGACCATCTCCGGCTCGACCCACAGGCCGAACTCCATGCCGAGCGAGCGGACGTGGCCGATGAGCGGCTCGAGCCCGTGGGGCCACACCGTCTCGTCGACGTACCAGTCGCCGAGGCCCGCGGTGTCGTCGCGCCGGTGCCGGAACCAGCCGTCGTCGAGGACGAACCGTTCGACGCCGATCTCCGCCGCGGCGTCGGCGAGGGCCCGCAGCCGGTCGAGGTCGTGGTCGAAGTAGACCGCCTCCCAGGTGTTGAGCACGACGGGGCGCGGCCGGTCCGGCCCGGGGTGGTGCGCCCGCCGCCGCAGGTGGCCGTGGAACGCGGCGGCGATGCCGTCGAGGCCGCGCGGCGAGTACGCGGCGTACAGCCAGGGCGTGGCGTGCTCCTCGGCGGGCGCGAGGCTGACCTCGCCGGGGAGCAGCAGCTCGCCGCCGCCGAGCACGGCGTCGCCCGACGGCCACCGCTCCGCGTAGCTGACGTGGTTGCCGCTCCAGCCGACGTGCACGGCCCACACCTCGCCGTGGCGGAACCCGAACCCGGGCGTGCCGGCCAGCAGGCCGATGGTGGCGTCATGGCCGGTGCGGCCGCGCCGGCTCTCGCGCACCCAGCTCCCCAGCTCGAGGGGATGGCGCTGCGGGTGGCGCTCGCGGCACCATCGGCCGCTCAGGTCGAGCAGCTCGGTGGCCTGGGCCGGGACCGGCAGGGCGCAGGTGAGCTCGTTCACCGTGTAGGGCCTGTCGCCCTCGTTCCGCAGCGTGTGGCGCAGCCGCAGCAGGCCCGAGGGCGACAGCTCGATCTCCGAGCGCAGCCCGAGCCCGGCGGCGGTGTCGGCGGCACGCACGGTGAGGCGGTGCTCGGCGGGCTGCTCCAGCCCTGCCAGCGCGAACGACGTCGACCAGTCCGACCCCGCGCGATGACCGGACAGCGTGGGCCGCCCGGGGTGGCCGGCGGCGTGCTCCCGCACGAGCGAGCGGGGCACCGGCTGGTCCAGCGTGGCCGCGGCCACCGCGGGAGCGCTCGCCTCTGCCACCCCGGCCCAGGACCCGGTGGCCACGTCGCCGAGGTCGGCTCCCCAGTGGAGCACCGTCGGGAGCCGCCCGCCGCCCACGTCCAGGACCAGACTGCAGCCTCCCGCGCGGAGATGAACGATCTGCATCCACCGCTCCTTTTGTGGTCAGGTGTGCGGGGCGGCAGGTCCCGGGGAAACCGGGCCTTTCGGTCTTGAGCCTGGGCGTCCCAAGGGCTCAGCATAACCGGAGGCCGGGCGCCTGAAAGCGCCTGAAGGTGAGCGCAGCTCGAAAGGGGGGCTCATGTCGGTTGCGGCGGACGGGCGGCCGCTGCTCGTTGCCGAGCACGTCCAGAAGATCTACCGGACGGGGGAGATCCGGGTCAAGGCGCTTGTCGACCTGGACCTCAACGTGCGCCGTGGCGAGATGGTCGCGGTCATGGGCCCGTCGGGCTCCGGGAAGACCACGCTGCTCAACTGCCTGTCCGGCCTCGACGACATCGACGGCGGGCGGGTGCTGCTGGACGGCGAGGACCTGTTCGGGATGTCCGACGCCGCGCGGACGACCCACCGGGCAAGGAACATGGGCTTCATCTTCCAGTCGTTCAACCTGATCCCGGTCTTCACGGCGGCCGAGAACGTCGAGCTGCCGCTGCTGCTCGGCGGCACGCCGGCGGGCCAGGCGCGCAAGCGGGCGGTCGAGATGCTCGAGCGCGTCGGGCTCGGCAGCCGCACCGGGCACCGGCCGAACGAGCTGTCCGGCGGCGAGCAGCAGCGGGTCACGATCGCCCGTGCCCTGGCCTCCAGGCCGGTCATCGTGTGGGCCGACGAGCCGACCGGCAACCTCGACAGCCGCATGGCCGACCAGGTCGTCGAGCTGCTCCACGAGCTGAACCACAGCGACGGCCAGACGATCGTGCTCGTGACCCACGACGCCAGCATCGGTGCGTCGGTCCCCCGGCTGATCCACATGCGCGACGGCCGGCTCGTCAAAGACGAGCGGCGCGTCGGCGACGGTCAGTTCGAGCGCGATGCCCAGCGCGGCGTGGTCCTGCGACCCGAGGGCTGAGCCGTGTACCCGGAGCGCACGCCCCAACTGGTCGCCCTGCTCGTCGTCTGCGCCGCCGTCGCCGGGTACATCGCGGTGCGCCGGCCGTTCCTGCGCAAGCTCGCGCTGCGCCAGATCGCCCGCCGCCGGGGCGAGGCCGCCCTGGTCGTGGGAGGGTCGGTGCTCGGCACGGCGATCATCATCGGCAGCCTGATCGTCGGCGACACGCTCAATTTCTCGGTCAAGCAGGGGGCGTACACCAACCTCGGGCCGATCGACGAGATCGTCGCGTCGCCCACCATCGCCCAGGGCGACCAGGCCGCCCGCCGGCTCGAGCGCCTGCGCGGCGACCCGCAGGTCGACGGCCTGCTGACGCTCCGTGGCGACCAGGCGGCCGCGGTCACGGGCAGCGGCGGCGCGCGCAGGGCCGAGCCGAGGGTCAGCGTCTGGGAGGTCGACTTCGGCAGGGCCGCGGCCTTCGGCGGCGGCAGGGACGGCGGCTCGGGGCTCGCCGGCCCCACGCCGGCGGCCGGCGAGACCGTGGTCAACGCCGAGCTCGCCTCCGCGCTGGGTCTCAGGACCGGTCAGGCGCTGACCGTCTACCTGTACGGCTCGCCGCGGGAAGTCCGCGTGGCACGGGTCGTGCCGACCAGAGGGCTCGGCGGCGCCGGGACCGGCACGGTCACCCGCAACGCCTTCTTTGCGCCAGGCACGCTCGTGACGGCCGCTCGGGCCGCCGGCAAGGTGCAGCCCCAGACGTTCACGTTCGTCTCCAACGCGGGCGGCGTCGAGGGAGGGAACGCCTCCAGCAACGCGGTCGAGGCCAAGATCAAGCAGGCGCTCGGTCCGCTGGTGGCACAGGGCACCTCGGTCGAGAAGGCCAAGCAGCGGCTGCTGGACGCCGCCAAGGCGTCGGGCGACAGCCTGGGCTCGTTCTTCCTGTTCATCGGCAGCTTCTCGATCATCGCCGGCGTCCTGCTGCTGGTGAACATTTTCGTGATGCTGGCCGAGGAGCGGAAGTCGGAGCTCGGCATGCTGCGCGCGATCGGGATGAAGCGCAGCCGCCTGGTGCGCAGCTTCATCATCGAAGGCACCGTGTACGCGCTGGTCGCCTCGCTGGTCGGCATCGTGGTGGGCATCGGCGTCGGCAGGGCGGTCGTGATCGTGGCGGCCCGGATCTTCAACAGCTTCTCGGCCGAGGAGGGCGGCCTCAACCTGGCCTTCAAGGTCACGCCCACCAGCATCGTCAACGGCTTCGCCACCGGCTTCCTCATCGCCTTCCTGACCGTGGCGCTCACCAGCATCCGCATCAGCCGGATCAACATCATCGCGGCCATCCGCGACCTGCCCACCGAGGGCGAGCGCCGGACGAAGCGGCGCTGGGTGGTGGCCTCGACGGTCCTCGCGGCGCTGTTCGCGGCGGCGGCGGTGCCGGCCGTCGCCGCCAGCCAGGGGGTCGGGACCTACCTGTACCCGGCGCTCGCGGTGCTGCTGCTGTGCCCGCTGCTGGTGCGGCTCGCGCCCAGGCGCTGGGTCTACACCGGCGCCGCGCTCGCCGTGCTGGGCTGGGGGCTGGCCGCGAACACGCTGCGTCCGGACGTGTTCGACAACGGCTCGACGGTCACCTACGTGATCCTCGGCACGATGCTCACGTTCTCGGCGGTCTTCCTGGTCAGCCAGAACCAGAACCTCATCGCCCGGCCGCTGCGGCCGTTCATCCTCCGCCCGACGGCTGGAGGGCTGGCCTCGCGGCTCGCGGTCGCCTACCCGGTCGCGCGGCGCTTCCGGACCGGCGCGATCCTGATCATGTACAGCCTGGTGGTGTTCACGCTGGTGCTCATCACCGTGCTCGGCGGCCTCATCGACGCGACCGTGGACAACGAGGTCGCGAACGCTTCGGGCGGGTTTGCGGTCCGGGCCGACTTCAACCCGGCCAACCCGGTCCGCGATCCCGCGCGCACGCTCACCACCGGCCGGTTCGCGGGCAGGGTCGAGGCCACCGTGCCGTTGCTGGTCGGCCCGGGCAAGGTCACCAACCTCGCCAGGTTCACCAAGCCGGTCGACACCGTGGCCATCGGCGCCGACCCCGCGATCGCCGAGGCCGGCCTGTACCCGCTGAGCAAGCGGCTCGCGAGCCTGGGCGACGACCGCGCGGCCTGGAAGGCGGTCATGGCCGACCGCGGGTACGTGATCCTTGACCAGTTCCTCGGCTCGACCGGCGGCGGCCCGCCAACGGTCACCTTCAAGCCCGGCGACACGCTGACCCTGACCGACCCGGCGACGGGCAGGGCCGAGCGGAAGACGATCGCGGGCATCCTCAAGTCCGGGAACGGCTTCTACGGCATCGCCGGGACCAACTTCGTGAGCCCCACCATCATGGGGGCGGCCGCGGCGCGGGAGCTGTTCGGTGGCCAGGCCAAGCTCGCCTCCGTGCTCGTCAAGCCGGCGCCAGGGGTGTCCGACGACGCGCTCGCCGCCGACCTGCAGGGCCAGTTCCTGCCCGAGAGCCTGGTCGCCACCCAGGTCCGCCGGACGGTTGAGAGGAGCTTCGTCGCGACGCGCAGCTTCTTCCAGCTCATGCAGGGCTTCCTGGCACTGGGGCTGCTGGTCGGGATCGCCGGCCTCGGGGTCGTGATGGTGCGCGCGGTGCGCGAGCGCCGGCGCAGCATCGGCGTGCTGCGCGCGCTCGGCTTCCCGGCCACGACCGTCCAGCGAGCCTTCCTCACCGAGAGCGCGTTCGTGGCTCTGGAGGGAATCGTGCTCGGCACCGCCCTGTCGATCGTCACGAGCTACCTGCTGTTCCAGAACGACCCGAGCTTCAAGGGCACCGGCGTCGGCTTCCCGGTCCCGTGGCTGACGATCGCGGTCCTCGTCGGCGCGGCGGCGGTCGCCTCGCTCCTGGCCACCTACTGGCCGGCCCGCCAGGCCTCCCACATCCGCCCCGCGGTGGCGCTGCGCATCGCCGACTGATCCGGCTCCGCCCTCTCCGCCCCGGGTCCGTCCTCGCCAGGTTTCCAGACCCTGGTCATCGGCAATGAGCATGCCCGGCGTGCCAGGAGATGAGGAGGGATCGCCCATGCGAGGCTTGCTGGGGGAGTTCAAGACCTTTGTGCTGCGTGGCAACGTCGTCGACCTCGCGGTCGGCATCGTGATCGGCGCCGCCTTCGGCGCGGTCGTGCAGGGAATGGTCCGCGACCTGCTCACCCCGCTGATCGCGGCGATCTTCGGCACGTCCGACTTCAGCGCGCTGACCTTTCGGCTCAACCAGTCGGTGTTCCGCTACGGTGACTTCCTGAACCTGGTGATCGCGTTGCTGACGATCGCGCTCGCGGTGTTCTTCTTTGTCATCAAACCGATCAACATGCTCGTCGCGCGCTTCAGCCACCACGAGACGCCAGAGCCCACCACCCGAAAGTGCCCCTTCTGCCTGATGGACATCCCCATCAAAGCCCGCCGCTGCGCGTTCTGCACCGCCGAGCTGGACGCCGCCTAGGAGAGATCAGCGAAGCTCCTTCGCAGGATGCAAGAGGCCGCCCGCCTCGATGCCGATTTCGCCTTGGTTGCTGAGGCAAGTGGCCAGCTCGTTCTCAAGGGATAGCGGTATCCAGCACCATCGAGCCGAGATCGAAGCCGTCCGCTCCAGCAGTGCCCGCATGATTGCGCTGGCGGGCGATGAGGCCAAGGATACGTGGCTTCACAGGGCCTCGAGGCGGGAGTCCTCCAGGTCGAGGTCCCGCTCGACGCGGTGCATGACGTCGTTGCTGATCTCGCCCTGGTTGCGGAGCCGGACGATCGCGCGCCGCTGGGCCTCGAGCAACTCGCGCACCAGGTTCTGGTAGGCCAGCGAGCGCTGCTCGCTGGCGTCGTCGTCGACCATGTCGGCCTGGGCTGACAGACGCTGCCGGCGGTGCTGGTAGACGCCGCGCAGCCTCTCGACCTTCTCCTGGCTGGTCCGCGCCTGCCCCGCGAGCTCGTCGAGCCGCCCGAGCGCGGCGTCCGTGGCCGCCAGGCGCGCTTGCAGCTCCTCCCGCTGTTCCGCGCCGTCGTCCCTGATCTTGAGACGGCGGATCAGCGGCCGGAGCGTGAGCCCCTGGACGACCAGGGTGGCGAAGATCACGGCGAAGGTTATGAAGACGATCAGGTTCCGCTCCGGGAATGCCTGGCCGGCCGGGCTCCTGACCGCCAGCGGCAGTGCCAGCGCGGCCGCGAGCGAGAGGGCGCCGCGCATCCCGCTCCAGCCCACCAGCAGCCGCTCCCTCGGGCCGATGCGCCGGGCGACCTGGCTCGGCCGCCGGTCGAGCAGCCGGATCAGGTACGGGACGGTGAACCCCCAGGCGATCCGCGTGGCGATCACCACGGCGCTGGCCAGCGCCGCCTGCCCGAGCAGGCTGGCGGCCGAGTGACCGGTCAGCCCGCTGAGGATCGGATGGAGCTGCAGGCCGACAAGGATGAACAGGACCGCGTTGAGCAGGTAGACGAGGACCTCCCAGAACGAGAACCCCAGCAGCCGCGTTGACGCCGACGCGAGCCCGGGGGCGCGCCAGCCCACGTAGATGCCGGAGGTCACGGCGGCCAGGACCCCTGACACGCCCAGCCGCTCGGCAGGCAGATAGGCGGCGAAGCCGGTCACCAGCGACACGACGATCTCGACCACGGGGTCGTCGAGCCGGCGGCGGACCTCGGCGATGAGCCAGCCGACCATGAGCCCGATCGCCACCCCGCCGACCGCGCCGACGACGAACCGCAGGCCGGCCTCCCACAGCCTGAAGCCGCCCCCGACCGCGGCCGCCACGGCGATGCGGTAGGCGACCAGCGCGGTCGCGTCGTTGACGAGGCTCTCGCCCTCGATGAGCGTGACCAGCCGGCGCGGCACGCCGAGCCGGCGGGCGGTGGCAGTGGCGGCCAGCGCGTCGGTGGGCGACACGATCGCGCCGAGCGTGAACGCGGCCGCCCATGGCAACCCGCCGACGAGGGCGTGCGCGGTCACGGCGACGGCGCCCATCGTGGCGAGCACCAGCCCGACCGCCAGCAGCGAGATCGTGCGCAGGTCGGCCTTGAGGTCCCGCGGCGAGGAGAAGAACCCGGCCCAGTACAGCAAGGGGGGCAGGAACAGCACCAGGACGAGCTCGGGTGGCAGCTCGACGGGCGGCACCCCGGGCACGAACCCGAGCACCAGGCCGCCGAGCACCAGCAGGATCGGGTAGGGCACACCGACCGAGCCGGCCAGCACGCTCAGCCCGGCCACGGCCACCACCAGCGCGAGCAGCAGCAGCTCGGTCCCTTGCACAGCAATTCCCCCGACGCCCGAAAAAGCGAGCATGCCACACAGCCTCGCGGCCGACGACCGCCCGGTGCACGGCCAGCGGCGGGCGCCGGACTTGCGTGCGCCGGTGGGGCGGCCGGCGTATGGTCGCGCGCGGGGGAAGCGGGGGGAGGCATCTCCCAGGCCGCGGCCCACGCCGCCGCGGCTGTCGACGACCACGGGAGGCAGGATCGTCATGGCGGCTCAGCCTTTGCAGCACCTGGCCGACCGGCAGGAGATCGACATGGGCTTCCAGCGCCGGGACGGGGCCTGGCGGAGCACCCCGGTGTGGATCGTCCAGGTCGGTGACGAGCTCTTCGTCCGGTCGATGAACGGGCCGACGGGCGGCTGGTACCGGCGCCTGCGGGCCGTCCCCGACGGCGAGGTCCGCGACGGCGGCCACGTGCACCCGGTGCGCGCGGACCCCGTCTCGGACGAGGACACGCTCCAAGCGGTCACGCACGCCTACGAGCGCAAGTACGCCGACAGCCCGTACCTGCAGCCGTTCAAGCAGCCGGGCGCGATCGGCGCGACGCTCCGGCTCAGGTCCCGATGACGCCCTCGACGCCGTTCGGCTCGAATCGCGCGGTGTCGTCGTCGTGCCACAGGCCGTCCTCGCCGAGGTAGCTTGACCCCGCCGCCAGGTCGCGAGGCCATCGCTGAGGGCTGATGGACGCTTGGAGATCACCGGCGTCCTGGGCTTTCTGCGTGCCGCCGTGCGCCGCCTGGTCAGCCGGTGACCGATGTCGCGGTGCACCTCATGGCAGGTGGCTCGCACCCGGCGGTCGCTCGACGGCGGCGGGCAGGTGCGGGACCGGGTGCAGACCGAGGCGTCGGCGAAGCCAGAGCCTGAGCTCGCGCCCAGGGGTACGGTCCCGGTGACGGTACGTTCGGCCGATGGGCGGCTGCGGCGCGAACACGAGGGGGCTCCCGGACTCGAGGGCTTCGAGGAGGGCGCAGAGGCGGAGCGCGGCGGCGTGCACCGCCCGGCAATAGAGGTGCTCGTCGTGGTCGTGGGGAAAGACCTCGGGGCGGACCACCTCGATCAGCTCGCCGCCATCGAGCTCGGCGGTGGCGACGTGGAGCGAGGCACCGATGTGCTCGAAGTCGCTTCGTTCGTACGCGAAGAAGATGCCGTGGTTGCCTTTGTAGTGGGGCAAGTGGCCGCCGTGGACGTTGACCGCCAGCGGAGCCATGGCGAGCACCTCGGGGTGGACGTAGGTGGTGCCGCAGATAACGATGACGTCGGGCACGGACCTGGCCACGGCGGCGCGCGCGCCGTCAGCATTGATCCATCTCACCGCTTTTCGTTGCCCTCCCCACGATTCCTCGCGGCTCAGCGGCGCGAAGTAGCGCCGCCGGTAGGCGGTCCGAGCGAGCCGCAGCGCGGTCATGAGGTTCACGATCCCTCCGCCGACCAGCGTGACCCACCTGGCACGGCGAGTCGCCGCTCGCGCCAACCGAGCCGGCAGCTCCGCGCAGCTCACGGTCTTGGTCCAACTCCGCTCGGCCAACGCGAGAGCGGCGAGCTCGACGCCACCATCGGTGTATGCGACAGTGCGCCAGACAATGCCGAGCGCCGCCAGCTCTGGGTCCCCGACTGCGGCTGGGTCGGTTGCGATCACCAGCCGTGGCGCGCCCGGTGCGGCCGTGCGCCACGCCTGAGCCGCCCTGGGCTCGAGATGGGACCGGACAAGCAGCACGTCCGGCCGGAGTGCCGTGAGCGCCCTGGCGAGCGCTTGCGACCCCTGGTGCTCAAGGCCCGGCCGGTACAGGACATTGTCGGCCAGGATCTCGTCCTGCGTCTCTTGGGGGACTGCGTAGCTCAGAAGTATCAGCATGGCGCATTTTCGTTTCTGCGCTTTTCGGTGGCTTTCCTTGTCCGGCGCATCCGCCCGTCCGTACTTGCTTGATCCGGTCATTAATCTTGTAGTTAGTATAAGATACGAATCACCCGATATTCTATGGCTGGAAACAATGTTCGGTGCGAGGATGCGCCGTTCGTGCTGGTGCCGTTCTCGACCGAGAAGTGAGGCGACCTTGACACTCCTCCAGGAAGGCTCCTTTGAGCGGATGTTCACCGACGACGGTGACCCTGAGGGCCCGCCAGGAGGCTGGCGCATCACCTTCCCCGACGGCAGCCGGTTCGTCTGGGAGGGCTTCTATACCGGCCCGCTGACCCTCAGCGTGCAGGAGCTGCGGGCAATCGCCCGCGAGCTGCTCGGGCACAGCCTCGACGAGGTGTCCTCGGCAGCCGCCCGGGAGCTCCGCCCGTACGTGTCGGACGGAGCCCCGGTGCCGTCGATCGTGCTGCACTCCGCCACGCCCGTGCTGAGGAGCATGGAGGCGGATCTGAGCGACGCCATGAGCCGTCGTCCGCCCGACGACGTCGCCACCTACGTGGAGACCCGAGCGGTCAGCCTGGCAGGCCCTGGCGACCTGGTGGTGGGCCGCACGCACACCTGGAAGGTGGCCGCGGACCTGGCCGGGGTCGAGGCCGTGACGATCCCGGGCATCGACTACTACTACCTGTCGCACGCGATCCTCAAGCTCGCCGTCGACAGCCGCGGCCGGGCTCCACAGCTCGTCCGCCTCGTTGAGAGGCTGCGCGAGCAGCCCCGCACGCTCGTGCGGCTGTACTCGCTCGACCGCGAGACCCAGATGGTGCTCCTCTATCTCAAGCGCCGGGCGGGAACCGAGGTCCTCTACACGGACGCCAACAGTCCGGAGATCGCCGACTACTGGAACACCAAGGCGCCGCTGCACCCGACGGTCGAGAGCGCGCTCACGCTCGACCCAGGCACACTCGACCCGCCCGAGCTGCTCGCCGCCGAGACCGCGCTTTCGCCCCTTTCGACCCGGCTCGGCCTGCGCATCGCCGTCATCCCCGGCTACACGGTTGCCGCCAACGGGCCCGACGAAGCCGTGGTGACCGAGCGCTTCCTCGCCGCCGCCCGGCTGCTCACCGACCGCTACCAGCTCCGCCATGGCTGTCTCAAACCGTCCGAGGGTGGGGCCGGGGCGCGGATCCTGCCCTGGGTGCCCCTGCACGACGAGGCAGAGCTCCGTCGTCTGGCCGCGCTGACCTGGCGCGCCCGCCAGGTGTACGTGCTCGAGGCGCAGGTCGACTATGTCCGCCGGCAGGTCGGCGGGCGAACCGTCATCCTGGCGCCCTCCGGCCACGTCCGCTACGGGCACGTCGCCGACGGCCTCACCCTCCAGCTCACCAGCGGCACGTCCTGGCAGGGCAACATCTACCTGGACGAAGCTACCTGTGGCACCTTGGGCCTTGCCGCCGGCCAGTGCCGCGCCATGCTCCAGACCGTGCACGATCTGCACGACGCGTTCACCCGCCATGGCCTCGGGCTGGTAACGGCGGGGGTCGACTTCGCCGTCGGCCGGGTGGGAGGGGCCTTCGGCGATGACGTGCTGACCGCCGCGCAGGACCCCAACCTTTCCTCGCACGGCGCCGAGTACCTGCGGCTGTTCCTCGACGAGACCCGGGCGGACGGCGGGCCGGCCTACGCGGCCACGAAAGTGGTCTGCCCTACAATGCGCGCGTCCCTGCCGCTGCTGCGGTCCCTCGAGGCCGCCACCACGCCGGGCCGTCGCTTCAAGGTGATCAGCTCGGTCCCAGGCCGCTGGGGCATGATCGCCGCGGCGGCAGAGAGCCCGGTCGCCGCCGCCGAGGAGGTCCTGGCCTGCGAGAAGGCCCTGACCGGCCAGGGTTGCCTCAGCGACAGCGCCAGGCGCTGCTGAGCTCGGCCAGAGGCCGGCCTGCGGGAGGGCGGCACGGCCGCGGTGCCCGCGTCACGGGCTGGAGGCGTCCGGGGCCGGGGTGCCGGGAAGGAACACCCGGAACGAGGCTCCGCCACCGGGGCGGTCCTCGACCCAGGCGCGTCCGCCGTGGAGGTTGGCGAACTGGGCGACCAGCGCCAGGCCGATCCCCGAGCCGGGCGCGTGGGCGGCGACGTTGCGGCCCTGATGGAAGGGCTGGAAGATCTGCTCGCGGAGCTGCGGCGGCACGCCTGGCCCCTCGTCCTCCACCAGCAGCAGGACGCCGCCGCCGCGGCGGTGGACCCGGACCCAGATGGGCGTGCCCGCCGCGGTGTGCCTGGCCGCGTTGACGACCAGGTTCTCGACGATCCGCTCCACCTTGGGCGCGTCGACCGCGATCCGCACCGGCGCCACGTCGATCGCCACCGGGTGCTCGCCGGCCACGCCGGCTTCGTCGACGATGCGGCGGGTCAGCGCGCCGACGTCGATGACCTGGCGCCGGGGGGTGAGGGTGCCGCGGGCGAGCCGGTCCAGGTCGAGCAGGTCGGAGAGGAGCCGGTCGAGCTTGCGAGCATTGCTGGACAGCCGGTGCAGCAGGTCGGCGACGTCGGCGGGGGGCAGGCCGGCGGCGCCCCGCTCGAGCGTGAGCGCGATGCCGAGCACAGTCGTCAGCGGCGTGCGGAGGTCGTGGGAGACCGCCTGGAGGAACGTGGTCTTCATCTCGTCCACCGCGCGCAGGTGCTCGGCCGCTGCCCGCTCCCGCTCCAGGGCGGCGGCGAGCTGCTCGGCGGCGTCCTGCTCGCGCTCCAGCGCCTCGGCAAGGTGGACGGCGGTCAGCCGGCTCACGGTGATGTCGGTCAGGATCCCCTGCCAGAACAGCGGGCGGCCGAGCGCGTCCCGGACCAGGAACGCCTCGTCCCGGACCCAGCGCACCTCGCCGGCCCGCGTGCGCACCCGGTACTCCGCCGCGAACGGCTCCCCGGTCTTGTTGGTCCGCTCGCACTCGGCCATCACCCATTCGGCGTCGTCCGGGTGCAGCCACCGGTCCCAGGCGTCCGAGCCGCCGACGCAGTCTGCCGCGGGCTCGCCGAGCAGCGCCTCGATCTGCGGGCTGATATAGGTGAACGGATTGGGCTCCTGGGAGCTGATGGTGTACACGACCGCGGGCACTCGCTCCAGCAGCGCCTGGAAGCTCGCCTCGATGTCGGCCAGGCGCTGCTCGGCCAGCGCCTCGACCTGCCGGCTGGCCCGGATGTCGGCCCGCAGTTCGATCTCGGTCATCACCAGGCCGGCGAGATCGACCAGGACGGCCACGTCGTCCGCGGTCCAGGCCCGCGGCCGCCGCTCCGCCACGCAGAACGATCCCAGGACGTGTCCTGACGACGTGGCCAGCGGCACGCCGAGGTAGGCGGCGATTCCGAGCTCGACGACGGCCGGGTTGTCGCTTGCGGGCGGGTAACGACTGACATCGCGGATCACCAGCGGCTGCCCGGTCACGACCAGTCGCTGGCAGAGCGAGTGGGAAAGCGGCGTCTGCCTGGCCGACGCCCACGGCTCGGGCAGGCCGAAGCACGCCTTGAAGAACTGGCGGTCCTCGTCGACAAGTGACACCAGCGCGATCGGCGCGCCCAGCACGCGGGCGGCCAGCCGGGCGAGCCGGTCGAACGCCTCCTCGGCGGGCGTGTCGAGCAGATTGGTCTGGCGCAGGGCAGCCAGCCGGCCCGGATCAGCCAGCAAGCTGGTCAGGCTGGAAGTCATGTTGCCGGACCTCCCTTCGGGCAGCCCGCCGCAACGCGCTTTGCGGAGCGCTGCCGCACGTCAGCCGTGTCGCGTCACGCCGACGGCATCAAGTTTCACAAGCAGCGCAGACGTTTAGCAAGCCGGGCGGCCCCTGCCGCTGGCGCCTGCGGCGGCACGCGTTGCGCGCGATAGGCGCTGAGGGCCCGGGAAGTACTTGACCGGCGCTCCAGGCACGGCTTCTATTGGTGGTACGGAGTTTTGCGGATGGTGGTGTCGGGCTGGCGTGGGCGCCCGGGCTGGTGGGAGGGGACGAGGATGAGACGGCTGCTGACAGTGCTCGCGGTGCTGGCTCTTGCCGTGTCGGCGACTGCGAGCGCGAGCGGGAGCGGTTCGCTGTGGACGGCGGACGTGCCGTTCACGAACGTCGTGGCGAGCAGCCCGACGACGGGTGGCGGCTACCCGGTCCCGGCGGGCTCGACGGTCCCGCTCGCGGGGACCTGCCGCCCCGGCCCGTTCAATGCAAACCACTCGGAGTCGTGGATCGCGGTCAAGCCGGGCACCGAGGACCTGATCGGGAGCTCCAAGTTCTTCTTCGACAGGTACTCCACCTTCTACATGTTCTACCTCGGCGCCTACACCATCCTCAACGGGACGCCGGTCTCGAACAACCAGGTGCAGGGCTACGACTGCGTCTCGACCGGCACGCAGGCCATGCCGCCGAGCTGGACCGACAACACCGACCCGAACGTCGCCTTCGACACCCGCGGGCGCGTCTACCAGACGACGCTGCCGTTCAACGCCTTCTGGGACAAGACCAAGCTGCACCCCGACGGGGCGATCGACGTCTCCTTCTCCGACGACATGGGGCGCCACTGGGTGAAGGGGAACGGCGGACAGGACCTCGAGCAGGCGCCGAACGCCTCCGCCAAGCAACTCGGGCACGTCGAGGACAAGCAGTGGATCGCCGTGAACGACGTCGCCTCGAGCCCGTTCCGCGACCACGTCTACGCGATGTGGTCGGTCTTCAACAACGACACCACCAAGATCCGGATCGCGGTCTCGCGCGACCGCGGCCAGACCTTCTCCAAGGCCGTGACCGTGACCGCGCCCTCGCAGACCGGCCCGTCCAACACCTTCATCTACCCGTCGGTCGACGCCGCGGGCGACCTCTACATCGCGTTCACGGCCTTCCCGCTCAACCCCAACCGCGGCCCGGTGACGCTCTACGTCTCGCGGTCGGTCGACGACGGTGTCACCTTCTCGCCGTTCGTCGCGGCCGCGACGGTGGGGACGCTGCCGGTCGCCGACCTGCCGAACACGACCTTCCGGGACGGGATCACCGAGAACTTCGCGGCCAGCCCGACCTTCGCCGGCCACCTCTACCTCACCTACGAGGACTGGGACGGGACCCAGATGGACGTCAAGTTCACCCAGTCGACCGACGGCGGCCGGACCTGGTCGGCGCCGGTCCTGGTCAACGACAACGTCGATGGCGCGGGCCCCACCGACCAGTTCCAGCCCTCGGTCGCGGCCGGGCCGTCCGGGGCGGTCGCCGTCGCCTTCTACGACCGTCGTGCCACCTGCCCGAGCGACCCGAGCGTGCTGGCCGCCGACGTGGGCCGGAGGAACTTCTGCATCGACACCTCGCTGCAGGCCTACAAGGACAGCGGTGCCGGGGCGGTGCCGGTCGGCCGCAACGTGCGCTTCTCCCAGTTCACCTGGGACCCCATGAACCCGGCCCAGCACGTCGGCGGGATCGGTCAGATGGCCTGCGCGGGCCACAGCGACCCCTGCACCTCGCGCGCCTTCATCGGCGACTACTTCGGCCTGGCGATCTCCGGCGGGAACATCTACGGCCTGTTCGTTTCGACCCACTACCCGTCGGGCGTGACGGCCGACGAGGGCGGGCCGGTCTACTACCAGCAGCAGGTGCTGGCGACGGTGCCGCGCTCGGCCTTCGGTGGGGGCTTCTGACCGAAACGTTATGCGCTGAAACATGGACGTAACCTGACACTGCTACGCTCGTGCTGTGCCCGCTGTCGAGCCGATGGCGGGCACTGCTGCTCCCGCGAGCCGTTGCAGAGGTCGACATGAGCACACTCAGACTGCTAGGCATGCACGCCGCCACCGCCAGCACCGTCGGCTGGATCCAGGCGCACGAGACAGGTCCGGAGTGCTTCTTCTGCGACCAGCCCGCCATGCTGTTCAAGCCGCTGGACGGAGGGCTCCGCGCCGTCTCCGAGCGGCTCTGGTGGTGCCGGCCGTGCGACACGACGTGGGTGGCCCCGTAGGAGGCGCCGCCCGACCGCGACCGCGCCGCCGGGCCGGCTGCACGCGCTCCGGCGGGGACACCCGGCGCATCCACGTCCGCGCAGGGTGCTAGCGTGAACGCATGCGGTTTGCGATCTCCGTCCCTCAGTTCCAGAAGCCGGGCCCGCCGATCTGGTTCGGCGGCAGCCACCCGGCCGCGCTGCGGCGCGCGGTCAGGCATGGCGACGGCTTCTTCGGCGCCGGGTCGTCGACGACCGTACAGTTCGCCGACCAGGTTCGGGTCGTTCGGGACGCGCTCGAGCAGCAGGGACGGGATGCCGCCGGCTTCCGGATCGCCAAACGCGTCTACATCGCGGTCGACGACGACGCCGACCGCGCGCGACAACGGGTGGCCGCCGCCTTGGACCGTCTCTACGGGTACTTCGGGCTCAAGGACCTGACACCCGTCGCCGTCTCCGGCCCACCGATTGCCTGTGTGCACGGTCTGCGCGAGGTGACAGAGGCGGGCGCCGAACTGCTCCTGCTCAACCCGCTCTTCGACGCGGCCGAGCAGATGGAGCGCCTGGCCACCGAGGTCGTACCGCAGCTTTCCTGATGCCGACACCCCCGACCGCCTCGCCGCGTCCTTGAACAGCGGCACGCGGCGGCCGTGGACTGTGGGCCCGTTCCGCCGTCTGTAGACTGTCAGCGTCGTCCCTCCGCCGGAACCGAACCGGAGGCAGCCATGACGACCGTCCCCGTCCCCGTGGTCGATTTCGACACGAGCCCCGACCGGTACCGCCACTGGCGGCTCGAGGTGGACGGACAGCTCGCCCGGCTGGTCCTTGACGTGGACCCGGACGGCGGGATCGTGCCGGGCTACGAGCTGAAGCTCAACAGCTACGACCTCGGCGTCGACATCGAGCTGCACGACGCCGTCCAGCGGCTGCGCCTCGAGCACCCGCAGGTGCGCGCGGTGGTCGTGACCAGCGGCAAGGAGCGCACCTTCTGCGCCGGGGCGAACATCCGCATGCTGGCGCAGTCGTCGCACCCGTGGAAGGTGAACTTCTGCAAGTTCAGCAACGAGACGCTCCTGGAGATCGAGGACGCCTCCGCCCGTTCCGGCCAGACCTGGATCGCCGCGCTCAACGGGCCGACCGCCGGCGGGGGCTACGAGCTCGCACTGGCCTGCGACGAGATCGTGCTGGTCGACGACGGCTCCGCCGCGGTGTCGCTGCCGGAGGTGTCGCTGCTCGGCGTGCTGCCCGGCACCGGCGGGCTGACCCGCCTGGTGGACAAGCGCCACGTCCGCCGCGACCTCGCCGACGTCCTGGCGACCAAGGCCGAGGGCGTGCGCGGCCGGACCGCGGTCGAGTGGGGGCTGGTCGACGATGCCGTCCCGCCGCGGCGGCTCGACGAGGCGGTGGCGGCCCGCGTCGCCGAGGCGCTCGCCCGCAGCGACCGCCCGGCCGGCGCCGCGGGCGTCGAGCTGACCCCGCTGGCACGCGAGGTGGACGCCGACGCGCTGCGCTATGCGCACGTCACCTGCACGATCGACCGGGACGGCGGCGCAGCCACGATCACGGTGCACGGCCCCGAGGCGGTCGAGGTCCCGGCCGGCGTCGCCGAGGCCCACGAGCAGGGCGCCGGCTTCTGGCCGCTCGCCTTCGCGCGGGAGCTCGACGACCTGGTCCTGCGGCTGCGCACCAACGAGCTGGAGATCGGCACGTGGCTGCTGCGCACCCGGGGCGACCCGGGCACGGTGGCCGCGCTCGACGAGCTCCTGCTCGCCCACCCCGACGACTGGCTGGTCGGGGAGGTCGTCGGCTGCCTCGCGCGGACCCTGAAGCGGCTGGACTACTCCGCCCGCAGCCTGTTCGCGGTCGTCGAGCCGGGGAGCTGCTTCGCGGGCACCCTCGCCGAGCTGGCGCTCGCCGCCGACCGCAGCTACATGCTCGACGGCCTGCGCGAGGAGGACGAGGAGCGCGGGCTCGCCCCGGCCACCCTGACGCTTACCGGGATGAATCTCGGCCCGCTGCCGATGGGCAACGGGCTCACGCGGCTGCAGAGCCGGTTCCACGGGCGCGACGACGCGCTGGCCGCCGCGCAGCGGCTGGCCGGCACCCCGATGACCGCGGCGGAGGCCGCCAGCGCGGGGCTCGTCACCTTCACCCCCGATGACCTCGACTGGGACGACGAGCTGCGCCTCGCGCTCGAGGAGCGCGCCTCGTTCAACCCCGACGCGCTCACCGGGATGGAGGCCAGCCACCGGTTCGCCGGGCCGGAGACGCTGGAGACGAAGATCTTCGCGCGCCTGTCGGCCTGGCAGAACTGGATCTTCCAGCGACCCAACGCCGCCGGTCCCCAGGGCGCGCTGCGCCGCTACGGGACCGGGCAGCGTGCCGTCTTCGACCGGAAGCGAGTGTGACCCGACATGGCAGCGATCCCCGGGAGCAGGATCGACTACTCGGAGCGCATCCCCAACAACGTCGACCTGGCCACCGACCGGCGCCTGCAGCGGGCGCTCGAGTCGTGGCAGCCGAACTTCCTGACCTGGTGGCGCGAGCTCGGCCCGACCGTGTTCCAGGAGAACGAGATCTACCTGCGCACCGCGGTCGCGGTCGGGCGGGAGGGCTGGGCCCACTTCGACTACGTCCGCATGCCCGACTACCGCTGGGGCATCTTCCTGGCCGAGCCGGACCCGGACCGGGTCGTCAGCCACGGCCAGCACAAGGGCGAGCCTGTGTGGCAGAGCGTGCCGGGCGAGTACCGCTCGGTCCTGCGGCGGCTCATCGTCGTCCAGGGCGACACCGAGCCGGCCAGTGTCGAGCAGCAGCGCCACCTCGGCAGGACCGCGCCGAGCCTGTACGACCTGCGCAACCTGTTCCAGGTCAACGTCGAGGAGGGCCGGCACCTGTGGGCGATGGTCTACCTGCTGCACGGCTACTTCGGCCGGGACGGCCGCGAGGAGGCCGAGCTGCTGCTGCAGCGCAACAGCGGCGACGTCGACTCCCCGCGCATCCTCGGCGCCTTCAACGAGCGCACGCCGGACTGGCTGTCGTTCTTCCTGTTCACCTACTTCACCGACCGCGACGGCAAGTTCCAGCTCGGCACGCTGAAGGAGAGCGCCTTCGACCCGCTCGCCCGCACCTGCGAGTTCATGCTCAAGGAGGAGGCGCACCACATGTTCGTCGGCACCACCGGTGTCGACCGCACGGTGCAGCGGACCGCGGAGCTGATGAAGGAGCACGACACCGCCGAGGTGTACCCGCACGGCGGCATCCCGCTGGACGTCCTCCAGCGCTACCTGAACTTCCACTTCTCGGTCTCGATGGACCTGTTCGGCTCCGAGGTCAGCACCAACGCCGCCAACTACTTCACAAGCGGGCTCAAGGGCCGCTGGCAGGAGACGCGCCGCCGCGACGACCACCACCTGGTGGACGCGAGCGCCAGCCTGCAGCGGCCGCGCGAGGGCGGGCTGGTGACCGACCAGGTGGCAGCGCTCGGCGCGCTCAACCTCGACCTGCGCGACGAGTACGTCGCGGACTGCGCCAGGGGGGTCAAGCGCTGGAACGGCCTGCTGGAGGCGGCCGGGCTGCCGCAGCGGCTGGCGCTGCCGCACGAGGGGTTCAACCGCAGGGTCGGCGTGTACGCCGGCGCCCACGTCACCCCGGAGGGCCGGGTCGTGGACGAGGCGACCTGGAACCGGCAGGCCGACGGCTGGCTGCCGACCCAGGAGGACCGGCTCAAGGTGGCGTCGCTGATGCGGCCCGTCTACGAGCGGGGCAAGTTCGCCTCCTGGATCGCGCCACCGTCCACCGGCATCAACAGGCAACCCGTCGACTTCGAGTACGTGCGGCTCACCTGAGCGGCAGGCGCACAGAGGGGGTGACCCGGTGACGGCCCCAGGGTCGCCTCCGCCGCCGCCGGCCGCGTCCGCGTCCGCGTGGTCCCCGCGCGCCGCCGCCGGGTTCGCGCTGTCGGGCGGGCTGGCGGTCGATGCGGGGCGGGCGGTCGACCTCCTGGCCCAGGCCGCCGGCCAGGGATTCAGCCCGGTGCTGGTGACGGAGGTGAGCGCCGCGTCCGGGCTGTCGCTGACCGCGGCGCTGGCCGCCCGGCGCCCGGGGGTGCGGACGGGCACGGCGATCGTCCCGCTCGGGTCCCGCTCCGAGGCGGCGCTGGCGATGGCGGCGACCACCGCGGCACAGCTCGCGGGCGCGCCGTTCCTGCTCGGTGTCGGCACGTCCTCCCGGCAGATCGTGACCGGCTGGCACGGCCAGCGGCACGACCCGACCGTCGCCGGCACGCGCGAGCGGCTGCGGCGGCTGCGGGCGCTCCTGGACGGCGAGCGGCGGGGATCGTTCGCGCTGGCGTCGCCGCCAGGCGAGACGGTCCGCGTCCTTCTGGGCGCGCTGGGCCCGCGCATGGTGGAGCTGGCGTTCGAGGCGACCGCGGGCGCGATCGTGAACCTCACGCCCCCGGAGGCGCTGCCGTCGCCGCGCGAGGGGAAGCTGCTGCTGGCCAATGTCTGGGTGCTCGACGGCGACGACGCGGAGCCGCGGGCGCGGCGGGACCTCGTCGCCTACGTCATGGCCGCGCCGTATGCCCGGCACTTCTCCCGCCTCGGGTTCACGGAGGCCGTGGAGCGCGTGGCCGCCCTCGGCGCCGAGGGCCGTCTCCGCGACGCGCCGGCCACCCTGCCGGAGGAGATGATCGGCGCGCTGTACGTCCGCCCGCCAGGGCTTGCCGGCCGCCTCGCCGCCTACCGTCGCGCAGGCGCGCACCCGGTGGTGATCCCGGTGACCGCCGACCGCCCCGCCGACGAGATGGCCGCACTGCTCCGCCGCGCATCCCGACTCACTTGACCACTTCGTTCACCCTGAATGCTCCTTAAACGTGAGCGGAAGAGGGCAGGGCCGGTACCGGGCGGCGACCCCCCCGCCGCCCGGCGCGGCCCCCCGGGTGACCGCCTCGGGCGCGGGGCGGGCAGGCCCAGCGGTGCGGCCTGTCCCGACGAACCGAGACCACGAGCGGTTGCCATGGTTCCTCGGCCCGACGGTATCGGGAAGACCGCCTCCTGTCGTGAGTAGCCGGCTACTCTACGGGCGGGGCCGCCGGTATAGGATCACCGCGTGGATGTCTCGTGGCCGCTGGTCGGCCGCCGGGTCGAGCTCGAGGCGCTGGCCGGCATCGTAGGGGATGACCGGGTCGGTGGCGTCGTGCTCGCCGGTGCCGCCGGGGTCGGCAAGAGCAGGCTCGCCAGGGAGGCCCTGGCCCGGGCCGTGGCGGCCGGGCAGGACGCCGAGTGGGTGGCCGCGACCCGGGCGGCCGCCTCGATCCCGTTCGGGGCCGTCTCCCACCTGCTGCCACCGGCCGAGCGCCTCGGCGACGACCGGCTCGACACCCTCCGCCGGGCCGCCGCCCTGCTCGCCGACCGGGGCGGCGGGCGGCCCCTGGTCCTCGCGGTCGACGACGCCCACCTGCTCGACGACGCCTCCGCCGCGCTGGTTCACCTGCTCGCGCTCCGCGGCCTGGCCGTGGTGCTCGCCACCGTGCGGTCCGGCGTGCCGGCGCCCGACTCGGTCGTCGCCCTCTGGAAGGACGGCCTGGCCCGCCGCCTCGATCTGCCGGCGCTGACGCCGCAGGCCACCGCCGAGCTGCTCGGCCGCGCCCTCGACGGGCCGGTCGACGGCGTGACCGGGCAGGAGGTGCTGCGGGTGAGCGAGGGCAACCCGCTGTACCTGCGGGAGCTGGTCCTGGGCGGGCTGGAGACCGGGGCCCTGCGGCAGGTCGACGGGGTGTGGCGCTGGAAGGGCGAGCTGGCCGGCGCCACCCGGCTGGCCGAGCTGGTCGAGTCCCGCCTGGGCACCCTCGGCGAGCGGGCCAGGACCGCGGTGGAGCTGGTCGCCTGGGGCGAGCCCCTTCCCGTCGCCGTGCTCGGGCGGCTGATCGACCAGGACGCGGTCGAGGCGGCCGAGCGGGGCGCCCTGCTCGCGCTGGAGCGGTCCGGCCGCCGCGTGCTCGCCCGCCTGGCGCACCCGCTGTACGGCGAGGTGCTCCGGGCCAGGCTGCCGGTGAGCCGGGCCCGGGCGGTCGCCGAGCGGCTGGCCGCCGTGTTCGGCGCCGGCGCGCTGCGACGGCGGGACGACCTCCTGCGGGTCGGGGCCTGGCAGCTCGAAGCCGGCGTGGCCACCCGCCCGGCCCTGCTGCTGGAGGCAGCCGGGCAGGCCGCCGCCCGCTTCGACCACGAGCTGACCGAGCGGCTGGCCCGCGCCGCCGTGGACGGGGGCGGCGGCCCGCCCGCCGTCCGGCTCCTGGCGGTGACGCTGGAGCGGCGGGGCCGGCACGCCGAGGCGGTCGCGGTCATGGACGGCCAGCCGTCGGCCCAGGGCGATGGCGCCGAGCGGGCGCGCTGGGCGAGCATCCGGGCCGGGAACCTCTACTGGGGGCTGGAGCGGACCGCGGAGGCCGAGGAGGTCCTGCACCAGGCCGCGCTGGCCGAGGAGGGCGGCGACGAGGCGGTCGCCATGCTGGCGTGGATCCTGCTGTTCGACGGGCGCCTGCGGGAGGCCGCGCTGGTCGCCGGCCGGGTCCTCGACCGGCCCGGGGCGTCCGCCCAGGCGGTCGTCTGGGCCTCCACCGCGGCCGTGCCCGCCCTGGGGTCGCTCGGCCGGCTCGCCGAGGCGCTCGCCGTGGCCGAGCGAGGGCTGGCCGTGGCCAGGGCGCACCCGCAGGAGCTGCCCTGGGGCGAGACCCAGCTCGACCTGGCCCGCTGCCAGCTCCTGCTGGGGGCCGGGCGGCTCGCCGAGGCCAGGGCGGTCGCGGAAGCCGGCTACCAGGCCGCGGTCGCCGCCCGCTCGCCGGAGCGGACCGGGGGCTGGGCCGGCTTCCGGGGCCTGGTCGCCAAGGCCCAGGGCCAGGTCGCCACCGCCGAGGCGTCGTTCCGGGAGGCGGTCGCGCTGCTCGACGAGCAGGACCCCTACCGGTTCATGCGCTGCTGCCTTGCCGAGCTGGCCAGCATCGCCGCGGTCCGCGGCGACCAGGCCGCGGCGGCCGCCTGGCTCGACCGGGCCGACGCGCGCGAGGGCAACGCCAACCGGCTCTTCGACGCCTGGGTGGAGCTGGACCGGGCCTGGGCGGCGGCCGGCGCCGGCGAGCTGACCCGCGCCGACCGGCTGGCCAGGCAGGCGGCCGAGATGGCCAGGGGCTCCGGGCAGTTCACATTCGAAGCGGTGGCCCTGCACGACGTGGCCCGGCTGGGGGCTCCCGCCGCGGTCCGGGGGCGCCTCGAGGAGCTCGCCGGCCTGGTCGAGGGGCGGCTCGCCCCGGTGCTGGCCACCTCGGCCGCCGCTCTGGCCGCCGGGGACGGGGCGGCCCTGGACCAGGTCGCGGCCGCCTTCGAGGACCTCGGCGCGCTGCTGCTGGCCGCCGAGACGGCGGCCGCCGCCGCCCGCGCCCACCGGGCCGCCGGCCGCGACGCCAGGGCCAACGCCTCCGCGGAGCGGGCTGCCACCGTGGCCGCCGCCTGCCAGGGCGCCCGCACCCCTGGCCTCGCGCCGGGCGCGCTGGCCTCGGCCCTCACCGCCCGGGAGCGGGAGGTGGCCGTGCTGGCCGCCGCCGGGACCTCCAGCCGGGAGATCGCGGGCCGGCTCGACCTGTCGGTCCGCACGGTCGACAACTACCTGGGCCGCGCCTATGCCAAGCTCGGCGTCTCCAGCCGGGCCGAGCTGGCCGCCCTGGTCGGGGCCAGGGCGCCGCGGTGAGCGCCTGGGTCGTCGGCGACGTGGCGCTGCTCGGGGAAGGCGACCGGGCCGTCGCGCTGACCCTCTCCGAGCTGCGTGCGGCGCGGGGACAGGGCCGCCGCGCGACGCCCTTCCACGAGCTGCTCGGCGGCGCGGGCCGCCCGGTCCCGGCCCGTGAGGTCCTGGTCGCGCCGCCGACGTGGCGCGGGTACGCCTTCGCCGAGCTGCTGGAGTGGATGGTGTGCGCCCGGCTCGGCGAGCCGGCCGCCTCGACCGCCGTCTGGCGCTCGGCAGCCAAGGGCGGCGCCACCGGGGTCAGGCGCATACTCGAGCGGCGCGGCTGGCAGCTCGACGTCGAGCAGCGCAAGCGGCAGGTGTGGATGCGCGGCAAGGTCCCGGAGGCCGGTGCCGCACCGCAGCCCGCCGCCGTCCCGGCCTCGCTGGGCGGCGTCGGCCTCACCTTCGCCGCCGGGTGGGGCGTCTTCGGCGGCAAGCGGGTCGACGAGGGGACCTCGCTGCTGTTCGAGGCCGCGTTGGACTATGCGCCCGTCCCCCGGGTCGCCGACATCGGCACGGGCTGTGGCGCGCTCGCCGCCTCGCTCGTGGCCGGCGGGCACGCCGCTGAGGCGGTGGCCAGCGACGTCGACGCGGTCGCGCTCCACCTTGCCCGTCGCAACGCCGACGCGGCCGGCGCCCGCGTCGAGCTGTTCCTCGAAGACGACCCGCGCGGCTGCCCAGCGACGCCCTTGACGGTCTGCAACCTCCCGACCCATTCGCAGCGGCGCAACGCCGCGCTGCTCGTGGAGGGCCTCGCCGCCCGAGCACCGGCCGGGCCGGTCCTCGTGGTCGTGCACGCCAGCCTCGAGCAGCGCTGCACAGCCTGGTTTCGTCGTGCCGGGGTCGCCGTCCGGACGGTGCGACGCGCAAGTCACGCAGTCCTGGAGCTCACCGCCGGCCGTCCGTCCCGTACGCGGTGAGGAGCCGGGGTTTAGAATCGTTCGACCCGGTACTTCCGTCCTGGGCGAGCACCGCCGACGTGCCCAGGACAAAAGGCGCGAATGGCCCCCGCCGGCCCCCCGCGGGGGCCGTTCGCCTCTCCCGCCGGTGTCAGGTCACCTGTCAGGTCACCTGGAGGGTCGCGCGCCGCCGGGCGTCGAACAGCATCCACCGCAGGAACGCGTAGCCCGCCAGGCCCCAGCCGAACCCGACCGCCAGCTCGGTGGCGAGCGACTGCCAGGCCATCCCGTGGCCGGCCAGCGCCGCCAAGGCCGCCTGGACCCCGTGCCGCAACGGCAGCACGGCCGAGGCGGCGCCGAGGTGGAGGGGAAGCCGCGCCGGGGCGATGAACACGCCGCCGAGCAGCGTGAGCACCAGCTCGAAGACGTTCGGGGCGGTGAAGGTGTCCCGGGTCCGGACCGAGAACGCCGCGGCCAGGACGCCGAGCGACGCGGAGGAGAAGGCGACCGCGAGGCCCGCGGCCACCAGCGGGCCCACGGCCGCCGCGGGGACGTGGACGCCGAGGACGACCGCGGCGACGACCATCGTCAAAAGCCCGTTCAGCAGGCCGTCGAGGACGTGGGGGATCGCCTTGCCGACCAGGCCCTCCAGGAAGCTCTCGGGCGTGGCCGCCCTGATCTCGAGCGTGCCGAAGTTGCGCTCGTTGGCGACGGCCAGCGTCATCCCGTAGAGCCCGGCGAGGGCGACCGCCAGGAGCGGCCCGCCGATCGCGGGACGGGAGGTGCCCGTGCCGGTGAACCGCCCGAGCGCTCCGAACAGGAGGGTCAGCATGACCGGCATGACGATCCGGCTGGAGACGTAGCCCCACGGGTTGAGCCACGTGAAGAGCGCGCGGTACGACAGCCACGCGGACTCGAGCAGGCGGCGGGGCAGGCTCATCGCAGGTACGCCTCCGGGGAGGTTCGCATGTGGTGGTCCAATCGCCGCAGGTACAGGACCCCGAGGGCGATGGTGACCACGCTCACGGCCGCGCCGATCCCGATATCGGGCCACGCCTGCCGACCGGCCTCCAGCCGGCGCAGGCCCTCCATGGCCCAGGTGGGGGCGAGCAGCCGGCTCGGCAGGGCGAGCCACCAGGGAAGCGCCGAGGCGGGGACGAAGACGCCGCTGAGCAGCAGCAGCAGCGGGAGCAGGCCGTTGGGCATGCCGGCGTAGTAGCGCCGCCTGGCCAGCAGCCCCACGATGAGCAGGCTGACGGCCAGGAACCCGCCGGCGCTCACGGCGATCGAGGCCAGGACCTGGCCTGGCGAGGGAACGTGCACCGGGCCGAAGAGCAGCACGATGACGAGCCACGCCACCGGAAGACCGGCAAGCGCGTGGGCTGTCATGGCGAGCAGCCGCCCGACCAGGATGGTCGCCGTGCCGACCTGGCTCAGCGCGACCTGCTCGAGGGTCAGCCAGGTGCGCTCCTGCAGGATGGTGATGACCGACTGGGGGATGATCGTGCCGATCATGCCGGCGAGCCCTGTGCCGACGATCACCGCGATGCCGGGCCGTCCGCTCCCCGACGCCACGATGATCCCGTAGACCAGCGGGGTCAGGAGCGCGAACACCATGGCGAGCGGGGTGATCGCCGCGACCCGCAGGTGCACGCGGAACGCCGCCAGGACGGCGTCGATGCCGAGCCTGGCCGCCAGGGCCGGCTGGCCCGGGGTCATCGTCGGCTGGGCCGCAGCCCGGTGTTGGCCGCCATGAACGTCAGCACGTCCGTCTCGATCTCCAGGCTGCTGGTCATGGATTCGAAGAGGTGCCCGGCCGCGGCCTGATGTCGCAGGAGGACGGGGCGTCCGGAGGTGCTCGCCCGCTGGAGCACGGCGCAGAGCTTGCGGGCGTGCATGGGATGGACGCGGGCGTCGTTCTCGAAGGTCGTGAGCAGGACGGCCGGGTAGCTCGTGCCCGGCCGGACGCGGTGGTACGGCGAGTAGGCGAGCAGCCAGCCGAGCTCCTCCGGGTCTGCCGCGCGCCCGTACTCCTCGGTCCACAGCCTTCCCAGCCCGAACTGCTCGTAGCGGACCATATCCAGCAGTGGCGCCCCACAGTGCGCCGCGGAGAACAGCTCGGGACGCTGCGTCAGCGCCGCCCCGACCAGCAGCCCCCCGTTGGAGATGCCGCTGATGGCCAGGTGCTCGGGACTGGTGACCCGGTTGCGGCACAGCCACTCGGCCGCGGCGATGAAATCGTCGAAGCTCTTCTGCTTGTGCTGCCGCCGTCCGGCGTCGTGCCACGCCCGCCCCTCCTCGTTGCCCCCTCGCACATTGGCGACGGCGTACACGCCGCCGGCGGCGACCCAGACGTTCGCGACGGGGTCATAGGACGGCTGCATCCCGACGCCGAAGCCCCCATAGCCCACCAGCACCGCCGGCCGCCGGCCGTCCAGCTCCAGGTCGGCCCGGCGCAGCAGGAACATCCTGACCGGCGTGCCGTCACGGGACGCGCAGGTCACCTGCTCGGCCGTGACGTCCCCGACCGTGCGGCCGGCGCCCTGCTCGGCCCACAGGTGCAGGTCCTCGGAGCCGACGCGGAGGCGGTAGACCCGGGACGGGGTCCAGAAGTCCCTGTAGCCGAACCAGACGTCGTCGCCCCCCTGCGGGCGGGAGGTCGGACCCGTGCAGTCGCCCAGCCCGGGCAGCCCCACGCGCTGGCGCGGCCTGCCGTCCAGCGACAGCACGGAGATCTCGCTCACCGCGTGGCGGGAGGCATTGAGCACGATGGCGTCGTCGGTGAGGGTGAAGCCCCGCAGCACCGGCTCGCCCTCGCCGACCAGCTCTGTCCAGTGCTCCGGGCCGGGACGCTCGGTCGGGGCGGTGACCAGCCGCCCCCGGGGAGCTTGCAGGGTGGTGAGGACGAACAGCCTGCCGCGACGGTCGATCACCGCGCTGCTCCGCGCGTCCTCGCCTTCCACGACGGGCAGGACGCGGCCATCTTCCACGTTCAGTACGTACAGGTCGTTGCGGACGGCGGTCCCCGGCGCGACGAGGATGATCAGCCACCGGCCGTCGCGCGACAGGGCGACGGTGTAGTAATCGGTCATTCCGCGCCCTTCGCCGAAGACCAGCTCGTCCTGCTCCGGGCGGGTCCCGACGGTGTGCCGCCAGACACGGTGGTGGAACTGCTCCTCGCCCCTGGGCACGGCCTCGGGCGGCAGCCGGCGGACGTAGTAGTAGGCGGTGCCGTCGGGCAGCCAGGCGACCGCCGCCGATACGACCCGGTCGACCGGGCCGTCCACGAGCTCCCGCGAGTCCGCGTCGATGACGACCAGTGACGATTCCTCGCGCCCACCCCGCGACGACTGGTAGGCGAGCAGACCGCCGTCCAGCGACGGCTGCCAGGACCCGATCTTGAAGCCGCCCTCGGCTCCGGCGTTGGGGTCGACGAGCGCGTACTCGCTCCCGTCCGCCTCGCGGACGGCGAGCGCCATCCGTTCCTCGCCCGGCCTGCGGCGCAGGTAGAAGGCGCGGTCGCCGCGGACCAGCGGCACCCCCACGAACCCCGGGGACCCGAAGGCCTCGAGCTGGCGCCGCAGCTCCGCGCGGTCCGGGAGCCCGTCCAGGTACTGCCGGGCCAGGTGGTCCTGTCGCCGCGACCATTCCGCGACCTCGTCCGAGCCGGAATCCTCGAGCCAGCGGTAGGGGTCCTCCACCCGGTGGCCGTGCAGCACCTCGACGACCGCCCCGCCAGCCGCCCCGCCGGCCTCGACGACCGCCCCGCCGGCCTCCACCGGTCCGTCGCCGGTCATTCCGGCGTCACGACCTTGAGCTTGATCAGCATGTCGAGATATTGCTCGACCGCGGGGGACTGGTCCTCGGCCGGGTCCAGGCGCCGTGCCATGTCGGCCACGACCGCTCGGCGGTCGCGGCTGTCGCAGTAGCCGAACAGCTCCATTCCGGGGACCGACAGCCGCACGCTGAAGTCCTGGCTGTCCTCGAGCAGCAGCTCCTGACCGTAGCGGAAGGCCGAGTACTCCAGGCGCCGGTGGACGCCCGTGGAGCCGAGGCGCCAGGCGGTCCAGCTCGCCGCGGACGGCGCGTCCCACCCGCGGGTCACCGCGGCCACCGCCAGTGCCTGGGCGAGATGGACCCGGTCTTTGACCAGGCTCTCGGATTCCTCGGGCCCGAGACCCTCGCCCAGGAGGACCGTCCTGAAGAGCCGGAGCGGCAGCTCATCGCGCTCGGCCACGCGGGAGAGCTTCTGCCACGTCCACTTGCCACCGATGTACAGCTCCCCGCAGCCGGCCAGAAACGCCTGGAAGGCCGCCATGAGCAACTGGAAGGAGGAGAGCCAGGCCGACTGGAAGTCGCGGTCGCGCAGCACGCCGACGGCGTCCTCCTGCGCGTTGCGAACCTCGTCCAGGTAGGTGCCGATCAGCACGCGGCGCAGGGTCGTGTCGTCGATGCGCGTGCGCGCCTGCTCCAGCAGGAGATGGCGCTTGAGGTCCGCGCCGATCTTCAGCCTGACCGCGTCGTCCAGCAGCGACCTGTCGAGGCGGTGCTGGCTCTGGTCCTCGCGGGAGACGGTGTAGCTGCCGAGCGCCGACATCATGGCCTCGATCTGCGCGGGCCGCCGGAACTCCACGTCCACGCGCAGGTCGCCCGACAGGAACTGCCGCGCCTCCGCGCCGTCCGGCTCCGTCTCGCCGACGACGAAGAGGTCGACGTCGCTCGCGGAGGAGCCGAGGCCCGCCTGCAGGCTGCCACTGAGATAGACGCCCAGGACGCCGGGATCGTCGGTGAATTCGGCCGCCACGCTTCGCGCATGGGCGAGCTTCTTCTGCTTGAGGTCTTCTGGGATCACGGCTCACCTTCCACGCGAAGGCTGGTACACGCGATCAGACGCTCAGAGGATCAGACGCTCGACGGGCCAGGGGATGAACCGAGGCCACCGCCCAGCGGCGTCGCCGGCACGGTGGCCCCTGCAAGCAGGGCTAGACCATCGGGATGGGAGGCTGGACCTCAGGGGCGTCGCCCATTCGCACACCTCCTTTGTCGACTTGTACCCATTCACGAGCATACACCCGAAACCGGTGCGGACAATCCGGCCCCGCCGGACTGACCGATGCGCAGCCGCCCCGGGGAGCGCGGCAGCCCCAGCTCACAGCGGGTCATCTTCGTCGGACGACCGACTGACGCGTGGCTGCCGAAAGCGGCATACTACGCGGGTGGAGACGCGGGGGGAGGCCACGGTGCCCGAAGTCGAGCCGGACTTCTTCATCAGCTACACCGGCAAGGACGAGCCCTGGGCGGAGTGGATCGCCTGGCAGCTCAAGGAGGCGGGCTACACCACCCTCCTGCAGGCCTGGGACTTCGGTCCTGGCAGCGACTTCGTCCAGAAGATGCAGGAGGCGGTGACCAGCGCGAAGCGGACGCTGGCGGTGCTGTCGCCCGCCTACTTCGAATCGAAGTTCGGCGAGGCCGAGTGGCACGCCGTCTTCGCGGCCGACCCGCTCGGGGAGCAGGGCCTGCTCGTGCCGGTGCGGGTGCGCGACGTCAAGCCCCCCGGCCTGCTCAAGACCCGGGTCTACATCGACCTGGTCGGCCTCGACGAAGCCGGCGCCAAGCAGCGGCTCCTCGCGCTCCTGCGGGGCGAGGGCATCAAGCCCAGCAGGGCACCCCAGTTCCCGGGCGCGGGACCCGGGTCGATCGCGGAGCAGCCCGAATATCTCGGCGACCGCGACCTGCCGAAGGTCTGGAAGATCCCCTACCCCCGCCACCCCAGCTTCGTCGGCCGCGCCGAGCTGCTGGCGGCGCTGGAGGGCGGCTTCACCGGCTCGTGGGCGGGTGCGGGAGGGCCGCGCCGGCGCCAGGTGCTCGTCGGCCTCGTCGGGGTCGGCAAGACCCAGCTCGCGGTCGAGTACGCCTACCGCCACCGCGCCGACTACGACCTGGTGTGGTGGGTCCGGGCCTCGGCCCCCGAGACCCTGGTCGGCGACTACGCCGAGCTCGCGCGCCGGGTCGGCCTGGAGGACTATTCCGACCAGGACGCCACCATCGAGGCGGTCCGCACCTGGCTGGAGGGGCGGGGCCGCTGGCTGCTGGTGCTCGACGGCGCCGACGGCGACCCCGGGCCCCTCAAGCTCAAGGACCTCCTGCCCTGGGGAGGGCAGGGGCACGTCCTGGTCACCTCGCGGCGGGGGGTGGGCTGGGACGGGGTCGCGACCCCGGTCGCGGTCGACGTCCTGTCGGGCGAGGAGGCGGCCCGGTTCCTGGTCGACCGGACCGGGGAGCAGGACCCGGCGGCCGCCGGCGAGCTGGCCGAGGCCCTCGGCCGCCTGCCGCTCGCCCTGGAGCAGGCGGGCGCCGCCATCGCCCAGGCGGGCATCGTCACGATCGCCGGCTACCTCGAGCAGTTCCAGCGGCGCGCCGAGCCGCTCGCGGAGGGCCCCGCCGGCACTGCCTGGGACATCTCGCTGGCGCAGATCCGCAAGGAGTCGCCCGCCGCGGTCGAGCTGCTGGAGCTGGCGGCCTTCCTCGCCCCCGACGACCTGCCCTGGCGCCAGCTCGTCGAGCACCCCGACCTGCTGCCCGACACGCTGGCGGGCGTCGCGCGCGACCCGCTGCGGCTGGGCGAGGCCGTGGTCGCGCTGCGCCGCTACTCGCTGGCCAAGGTGGTCGATCAGAGCGTCTCCGTCAACCGCCTGCTCCAGGCCGTGGTGGAGCGGCGGCTGGACCCGGCCACGCGGCGGGCCCGGGCCGCGGCGGCCGTGCGGCTGCTGGACGCGAGCTTCCCGAAGGTGCCGGAGCAGCGCTCGGACTGGCAGGCCTGCCAGCAGCTCCTGCCCCACGCGCTGCGCGTGGTCGAGCACGCCGAGCGCCTCGGCGTCGAGCGGGACCGCAACGCGGAGCTGCTCAGCCGTGCCGTGGACTACCTGCGCGTGCGGGGGCAGCCCCTGCAGGCCCACGAGGTCGTCGAGCGCGCGCTGCGGGCGGGAGAGGCCGGCGAGCACCCGCAGGCGCCGGCCACGGCCGTCATCCGCCGCAGCTTCGGCCGGGTCCTGCACGACCTCGGCAGGCTCGAGGAGGCCCGCGCCCAGCTCGAGCTCGCGCTTGGGATCGACAAGGGCGCCTTCGGCGAGAAGCACGAGCGGGTGGCGGAGGACCGCCGCTACCTCGGCCAGGTCCTGCGCGAGCAGGGCTACCTCGACGAGGCGCGCAAGGAGCAGCTCCAGTGGGCGCTGGTGATCGACGAGGAGGTCCACGGGCTGCGGGACCACAGGGTCGCCGAGGACCGGCGCCACCTGGCGCTCGTGCTCCACAACCTCGGCAACCTGGCGGGCGCCAGGGCGCAGCTCACCCGCGCGCTCGCCATCGACGAGGCGATCTTCGGGGCCAAGGACCAGCGCACCGCCGACGACCACCGCCAGCTCGGCCTGGTGCTGCGGGACCTGGGCGATTTCGCGGCGGCCAGGACGGAGGTGGACACGGCCCTGGCGATCGACGTGGACACCTTCGGGCCGGACCACTGGCGGGTGGCGCAGGACCGCCGCTACCTCGCCACCGTCCTGCGCGACGCCGGCGAGCTGGAGCGCGCCAGGGAGGAGCTGGAGCGGGCCCTGGCGATCGACAAGACCGTCTACGTCCCGGAGGACTGGCGGTCCGCCCAGGACCGCCGCTACCTCGGCACGGTGCTGTGCCTGCAGCGGCGCTTCGGCCGGGCGCGCGAGCAGCTCGAGCGGGCGCTGGCGATCGACGTGGACACCTTCGGGCCGGACCACTGGCGGGTGGCGCAGGACCGCCGCCACCTCGGCCGCGCCCTCCACGGGCTCGGCCAGCTCGCCGCGGCGCGAGCGGAGCTGGAGCGGGCCCTCCAGATCGACGAGTCGCGCTACGGCCCCGGGGACTGGCGCGTCGCCGAGGACCGCCACTACCTGAGCCTGGTCCTGCGCGACGTCGGTGAGCTCCCCAAGGCCAGGGACGAGCTGGAGCGGGCCCTGGCGATCGACGAGTCGACCTTCGGGCCGGACCACTGGCGGGTGGCGCTCGACTGGGGCGACCTCACCACCGTCCTGCGCGACCTCGGTCCCCGCGGCGAGCTCGCCAAGGCCAAGGTGGAGCTGGAGCAGGCGCTGGCCACCTTCGAGCGCATCGACCCCGCCCATCCGGTAGCGACCACGATCCGTGGCGACCTCGACAAGGTCAAGCGCGAGCTCGACGAGCGCGGCTGAGGCCGTCCCCCGCCGGACAACTGGACAAGGGGCGTCTGCCCCTGTTGGAGTACCTTCGAGCTGCATTGCGAACCGCGGCGAGGATGTCGGAGAGCTGCCGCGCGCGGCCACCCCCGGCCGCCTGGGAGGAGTGTGAGTGCATGGCCACAGAGACCATGATCGAGGTCGAGGGCGTCAGCAAGGCGTTCGGCCCGGTCAAGGCGCTCATCGACGTGGACCTCGAGGCCGAGGCCGCCCGCGTGCTCGGCCTCCTCGGCCCGAACGGCGCCGGCAAGACGACGCTGGTGCGGATCCTGACCACGCTGCTGCTTCCCGACGCCGGGCAGGCGCGGGTCGCGGGGCTCGACACCGTGCGCGATGCGGCCGCGCTGCGGTCGGTGATCGGGCTGGCCGGCCAGTACGCGGCCGTCGACGACATGCTCACAGGACGGGAGAACCTCGAGCTGGTCGGGCAGCTCTACCACCTCGGCAGGACCGAGGGGCGCGCCCGGGCCGAGCAGGTGCTCGAGCGGTTCGGGCTGACCGACGCCGCCGACCGGCTGGTGAAGACCTACTCGGGCGGCATGCGGCGGCGGCTCGACCTGGGCGCCAGCCTCGTCGGCCAGCCCCCGGTGCTCATCCTCGACGAGCCGACCAGCGGGCTCGACCCCCGCTCGCGGATGGAGCTGTGGCAGTTCATCGAGGACCTCGTGGCCGACGGGACCACCGTGCTGCTGACCACGCAGTACCTGGAGGAGGCCGACCGGCTCGCCCACCAGATCGTGGTGGTCGACGTCGGCCGGGTGATCGCCAAAGGCACCTCGGACCAGCTCAAGGACCAGATGGGCGGTGACGTGCTGGAGCTGCGGGTGACCGAGCCGTCGGACCTGGAGACGGCCGCGGCCGTGCTCGCCGCGCTCGGCGACGGCCAGCCCCAGAGCGACCCGGACCAGCGACGGGTGACGGTCCCCGCCAAAGGCGGGGCGGCGACGCTCACGGCCGCGGCCCGCGGCCTGGACGACGCCGGTGTGAAGCTCGACGACCTCGGTCTGCGGCGCCCCTCGCTCGACGACGTCTTCCTGTCCCTGACCGGGCACCGAGCAAGCGCCGCCACGACCCAGGGACCGTCCGGGCTCGATGGGTCCCGCCGCCCGAGGAGGAGGCCAGCATGACCGCCCCCACCGTCGCAGTCCCCCGCCGGCCTGCCGTGGGCCCGCCGATGACCCCGGCCGTCGCCTTCGGCGACATCGCCGCCATCACCAAGCGGAACCTGCTGCGGATCATGCGGACGCCGCAGCTCCTGGTGTTCTCCAGCATCCAGCCGGTGATGTTCGTCCTGCTGTTCCGCTACGTCTTCGGAGGTGCCATCCCGATCCCGGGGATCCGCTACGTCGACTACCTGATGCCGGGGATCTTCGTGCAGACCACCCTGTTCGGAGGCGCCGCCGCGTCGGTCGGCCTGGCTCAGGACCTCAAGGGCGGGATCATCGACCGGTTCCGCTCGCTGCCGATGGCCCGGTCCGCCGTGCTCGCCGGCCGCACCCTGGCCGACCTGTTCCGCAACCTCTTCGTGACGGGGCTGATGGTCGCGGTCGGCGTGCTGGTCGGGTTCCGCTTCCACACCGGGGTCGTCCCCGGCGTGGCGGCGATCGTGCTGGTGCTGGCGTTCGGGTACGCGTTCTCGTGGATGTACGCCACGATCGGCCTGCTCGTCAAAGACCCGGAGACAGCGCAGGTCGCGGGATTCCTCCCCATGTTCCCGTTCGTGTTCGCCAGCTCGGCGTTCGTGCCGGTGCAGACCATGCCGGGCTGGCTCCAGGTCTTCGCCCACGTCCAGCCGGTCAGCGTCACCGTCGACGCCGTCCGTGCGCTGACCCAGGGTGGGCCGCTGTACCACTGGCTCTGGCAGTCGGTCGGCTGGACGGTCGGCCTGCTCGTCGTGTTCATCCCGCTCGCTGTCCGCCAGTACCGGCGGACCTGAGCGGCGGGGCCCGCGGCCGCCGGCGCGGAGCGCACGTCAGCGGAAGACGCCGGTGTGGCCGAGCGAGTAGCGGCCCGGCTGCGGGTACACGCAGAGCCCGTGCGGCCCGGCGCCCACCCGGATGCGGGCGAGCAGCCGGCCGCTGCGGGTGCCGATGGCGTACACCTCGGCGTTGTAGCGGCCCGAGAGCCACAGCACCCGCCCGTCGGCGGAGACCCCGCCCATGTCCGGGCTGCCCCCGCCGGGCAGGTGCCAGGTGGCGACGACCCTGCGGCGGGCGAAGGACAGCACCGAGACCGAGCCCTCGCCGCGGTTGGTCACGTACAGGGAGCGCGAGTCCCGGCTGGCGTACAGGCCGTGGGCGCCCTTGCCGGTCGCGACGAACCCGGCCAGCCGCAGCGGGTCGCCGAGCGCGCCGCCGGTCACCAGCCAGACCCCGTTGGCCGTCATGTCGGCGACGTAGAGCACCCGCCCGTCCGGCGCGAGCTTGACGTCCTGCGGCATGCTGCCCGGCCGCAGCCGCAGGACGCCGAGGAGCCGCTCGCGGGCGACGTCGACCTTCAGCAGCGTGCCGCTGTACTCGCAGCTCGCGACCGCGTAGCGCCCGTCGGCGCTGAAGTCCATGTGGTCGACGCCGTCGCAGGGCACCGGCAGGGAGCGGTGGAGCTTCATGGTGCGGGGGTCGCGGAAGTCCAGGCGCCGGAGCTGCTCGGCGACCACGACCGCGTCGCGGCCGTCCGGCGTGAAGTACAGGTTGTAGGGGTCGGCGACCGGCACGGGTCTGCCGGGTCTGCCGGTCCTGGGGCTGACCGGGGTGAGGCTGTTGCTCTTGTCGTTGTCGACCCACAGGGTGCGCAGGTCGAAGGAGGGGGTCACGTGCTGCGGCGTCCTGCCGACCTTGAAGTGCGCCACCACCTTGTAGGTCCTGGGGTCGATCACGTCGACGGAGGCGCTGCCGCTGTTGGGCACGTAGACCTGCGAGCGGAAGCCGCGCACCACGGGGCTGAGCATGCCCGCCCGGTCGGCGGCGTAGACGTCGTGCGGGTCGAGCGGCGGCGGCATGCCGGGCAGAAGGCTCTCCGAGGTCCTGCTGGCACCGGCGTCGGCGCTGGCACCGGCGCCGCCGCTGCTGGCGGGCGGTGCCGTCCCGGCGGGATCCCCATGGCGCCCAGACCCGCAGCCCGCCAGCAGGGCGAGCACGAGCACGACCGTCGGTGCTGACCGGGTCATAGACCGCCCAGCTTAACCCAGCCCGGGTCCCACGACGCGGTCGCGGGCGGCCAGCGGGGAGCCCCCATCCCGTGATCCGGTGATCCGGCGTATCCCGTGAACGTGTGATGTCTGCGCGCACGGCGGTCGCGCAGACTGGCAGCGCACCGAAGAAACGGGACCAGGAAACGGGACCAGGAGAGCCCCCCACCGCGTGGAGCCTCGGCCACCCGGTCGTGGAACCCCCGCGGCAGAGCGCCAGGCGCCGTGCAGACCAGCCCCTTGTGGAGTGCTCATGGTTGATTCCGCGATCCGCACTGTCGTTCAAAAATACGGCGGAACGTCGTTGGCGACGACGGACAGGGTCCGCCGAGTCGCTGAGCTCGTCGGCGAGACCTTCAAGTCCGGCCACCGGACCGTCGTCGTGGTCTCGGCTCGTGGCAGCACGACCGACGACTTGCTCCGGCTCGCCAGGGAAGTCAGCCCGGCGTCCCCCCTGCGGGAGATCGACCAGCTCCTGTCGACCGGCGAGAGCGCCTCGGCCGCGCTGCTGGCGATGGCGTTACACGGACTGGGAGTGCCCGCGGTCTCCCTCACCGGCGGGCAGGGCGGGATCCTGGTGACCGGCCAGTACGGCTACGGCGCCATCGATGCGGTCGACACCGACCGCATCGTGCGGGCGCTGGACGACGGCATGGTGGTCGTGGTGGCCGGCTTCCAGGGCATCGACACCGCCGGCGACGTCGTCACGCTGGGCCGGGGCGGGTCGGACACGACCGCGGTCGCCCTGGCCGTGGAGCTGCGGGCGGGCCGGTGCGAGATCTACACCGACGTGAGCGGCGTCTACACCGCCGATCCCAGGATCGTGGGCAACGCCCGCGTGCTGCCCTTCGTGGACCCGGGCGTGATGGCGGAGATGGCCTTCTCCGGCGCGAAGGTGCTGCACTCCCGCGCCGCCGAGCTGGCCGCCATGAACAACCTCGAGATCCACATCCGGAATTCGTTCACCAGAGGGCTCGGAACGATCGTCCCAGGAGGGAGCAGCGAGGAGATGCTTGAGAACCGTGGCGTCATCGCGGCAGTCACCCACGACCCGGATATCGCGCGCGTAATCGTGCGGTGCCGGGGTCGCAGGACGAACCTGACGGCGGACGTCCTCGCCGTGCTGGCGAATTGCTCGGTGCCGGTCGACCTGGTGGCGCATTTCGGGCCCCACGAGGAGGAGCTCAGGATGGGCTTCACGGTGCGCCGCGGTGACGTCCAGAAAGTCCGCAGCGCCCTGGGGGCCATCGCGCAGATGGATATCGACGTGGAGGTGACCGAGAAGGTCGCCAAGCTGTCCCTCGTCGGAATGGGGCTGCTCAACCGTCCGGAGTACACGACCCGGATGCTGTCCACGCTGGCTCGCGCTGGCATCTCCACGAGCTGGGTCTCGGCCACGCAACTGCGTGCGTCGGTGACCGTGCCGCTCGACAAGGTCATCGACGGGGTGAACGTCCTGCACCGCGAGTTCGAGCTCGAACGGGTCGGCCAGGACGCCAGCTCCATGGCCAGCGCATAACTCGAGAAGGGAGATAGGGTGCCAGGCAACCAGTCCTTCAGCAAGCAGCTCCGTCTTGAGCGGCTGTACCGCTACGGCGACGAGCGGCTCCTGGTCGTGCCGCTGGACCACGCGGTGACCTCCGGTCCCATCGTCGTGGATGGTGGCCTGGTCCGCCTCGTCGGTCAGCTCGCCGACAGCAATGTCGACGCGGTGGTGCTGCACAAGGGGAGCCTCCGCCACCTCGACCACCGGTGGTTCACCCGCACCGCGCTGATCGTCCACCTGAGCGCGAGCACCGCGCACGCGCCCGACCCCGACTCGAAGTACCTGGTCTCCAGCGTCGAGAACGCCCTGCGCCTGGGTGCCGACGCGGTGAGCGTGCACGTGAACCTCGGGTCCGACAGCGAGAAGGAGCAGGTCGCCGACCTCGCCACGGTCTCGGACGCGTGCGACCGGTGGAACATGCCCCTGCTGGCCATGATGTACCCGCGGGGACCGCGGATCGCCGACCCGCGCGACCCCGCGCTGATCGCCCACGCCGCCACGCTGGCCGCCGATCTCGGCGCGGACATCGTGAAGACGCCGTACGTCGGCTCCGTCAGCGAGATGGCCGACATCGTGCGGAGCTGTCCGATCCCGCTGGTGGTCGCGGGCGGGGCGAGGCTGAACAGCACCGACGCCGTCCTGTCCTACGTGGGCGAGACGATCCAGGCCGGCGCCGCCGGCGTCGCGATGGGCCGCAACATCTTCCAGGCGCGGGACCCCGGCGCGCTCGCGCGCCAGATCGCCGAGCTGCTGCACGGCGACGCCCTGGCCCCCCTGAGCCACGAGCTGGAGGAGGCGGCGGCAGGCTGAGCAACCGACCGTAGACGACCGACCACAGACGACCGACCACAGACGGCCGAGCACGACAAGGAGGAAGACGTGAACGACACCAAGCTCTGCTGGCTGGACGTCCGCGAGACGGGCGATTCCAAGGCAGCGATCATCGAGGAGGCGGTCCACCAGCGCGTGGACGCGATCGTCTCGGACGACCTCGCCGACCTGGCGACGCTCCCGCCCACCACGACCAAGGTCCTGTTCATCTCGGAGGGCGAGCTGCCCGAGGACCTCTCGGGCGCCGACGTCGTGATCCTCGACTCCGCCAAGTTCGGCGAGCCCGTCAGGTACCAGGCTACGCACCCGGACGTCGAGTTCGGCCGCTTCGTAGAGGTGGTCGGCCCTGAGACCCTCCAGATGGCCTGCGAGGCAGCGCAGCGGGACCGCTGGAGCGTGCTGTGGTTCCGGGACCCGACCAAGATCCCGCTGGAGATCGCGCTCGCCGCGGCCGACAAGGCCGACGGCAGCGTCATCACCGAGGTCGCGGACGTCGAGGAGGCCACGATCGTCTTCGGCGTGCTCGAGCGGGGCTCGGACGGCGTGATGCTCGCGCCCCGTGCCGTCGGCGACGCCACCAGCCTCAAGGCGGCGGCCGAGACCAAGCAGTCCAACCTGGAGCTCGTCGAGCTCGAGGTCACCGGGATCAGCCGCGTGGGCATGGGCGACCGGGCGGCCGTCGACACCTGCACGCACTTCCGCGAGGACGAGGGCATCCTCGTCGGCTCGCACTCCAAGGGCATGATCCTGTGCTGCAGCGAGACGCACCCGCTGCCCTACATGGCCACCCGGCCGTTCCGGGTCAACGCCGGCGCCATCCACTCCTACACCGTGGCGCCGCACGGGCGGACCAACTACCTCAGCGAGCTCGAGCACGGCAAGAGGGTCCTGGCCGTGGACGCCAAGGGCGGGACCCGCATCGTCACCGTCGGCCGCGTGAAGATCGAGTCGAGGCCGCTGCTGGCCATCGACGCGGTGGCCCCCTCGGGCCTGGAGGTCAACCTGATCGTCCAGGACGACTGGCACGTGCGGGTGCTCGGCCCCGGCGGCATCGTGCTCAACGCGACCGAGCTCAAGGCGGGCGACAAGGTGCTCGGCTACCTGCCGACAGAGGAGCGCCACGTCGGCTACCCGATCGACGAGTTCTGCATCGAGAAGTGACCGGCCGCCCCCCGCGGCCCCGTGCTGGCGGCCGCGGGGGGCGCCGAACGACCGCGGCAGGAGGAGCAAGATGACTCGCACCGAGCCGAAGCTGCCGCAGCTCGGGCAGTGGAGCAGCACCGACGAGCTGAGCGCGCTGCAGGACAAGCAGATCGCGCAGACGCTGGAATGGGTGGCCCGGTCGCCGTACTACCGTGGGCGGCTCGGCCCAGGGGCCATGCCGAGCACGGCGGCCGACTTCGACGGGCTGCCGCTCACCGCCAAGCAGGACCTGCGCGACAACTACCCGTTCGGGATGCTCGCCGTGCCAAAGGAGCGGCTGGCGACCTACCACGAGTCCAGCGGCACCGCCGGACAGCCGACGCCCTCCTACTACACCGAGGAGGACTGGGTCGACCTGGCGGAGCGGTTCGGCCGCAAGTGGATCGGCATCTCGCCGTCGGACACCTTCCTGGTGCGCACCCCGTACGCGCTGCTGCTGACCGGGCACCTGGCGCACGCGGGCGGGCGGCTCCACGGCGCGACGGTCGTGCCGGGCGACAACCGCTCGCTGGCGATGCCCTACTCCAGGGTGGTCCGGGTGCTGCACGACCTCGAGGTGACCCTGACCTGGTCCATGCCGACCGAGTGCCTGCTGTGGGCGGCCGCCGCCAAGGCCGCCGGGCACGACCCGGGCAGGGACTTCCCCGCCCTGCGTGCCCTGTTCATGGGCGGAGAGCCGCTGAGCCAGGCGCGACGGAGCCGCATCAGCCGGCTCTGGGGCGTCCCCGTGGTGGAGGAGTACGGGGCGACCGAGGTCGGGAGCCTCGCCGGCGAGTGCCCCGAAGGGCGGTTGCACGTGTGGGCCGACCGGGTGGTCGCCGAGGTGTACGACCCGGCGACCGGGAAGCTCTCGAAGGAGGGCAGCGGGCAGTTCGTCGTCACGCCCCTGTACCGCGAGGCGATGCCGCTGGTCCGCTACAACCTCGAGGACACGGTCGAGCTGTCCTACCAGGACTGTGAGTGCGGCTGGCAGCTGCCGTCGGTCCGGGTCCTCGGCCGCACGGCATTCGGCTACCCGGTCGGTGACAGGCGGGTCACCCAGCACCGGCTGGAGGAGCTCGTCTTCCAGCTCCCGGCGCGGCACGGCGTGCTGTTCTGGCGGGCCAAGGCCGACCCCGACTGCCTGCGGGTCGAGATCGAGGTCGACGAGCCCGAGCGGCAGCAGGCGACCGCCGCGCTGACCGCGTCCATCCGCCGGGAGCTCGGCGTCGCGACCGAGGTCACCCCGGTGCGCCCCGGGACGCTGGTCCCGGAGGCCGTGCTGACCGGGTCGCACGACGTCGTCAAGCCCAGAAGCCTCTTCGGTCCCGACGAGGACTGGAGCAAGGCCGTTCTCTACTACTGATCCCCGACGTCAGGATTCTCGGCAAGGTCTGGAGACGACATTGAAAGCAGATCAATTGCGCGTCGCCGTTGTTGGGGCCGGGATCGCCGGCCTGACGGCGGCCGCGGCAATGTCCCGCCGCGGAATCCGCTGCGAGGTGTTCGAGCAGACCCGGCACCTGCGCGAGGTCGGCGCAGGAGTCCAGATCGCGCCGAACGCCACCAGGCTGCTGCACCGGCTGGGACTCGGCGAGTACCTGCGCTCGGTGGCCGTACGGCCCGAGGCAGTCGAGATGCGGCGCTGGGACGACGACAGCGTCCTGGCCCGCATCGACCTCGGTGATTCGTGCGAGGAGCTGTTCGGCGCGCCCTACTACACGATCCACCGGGCGGACCTCCACCGCGGCCTGCTGGAGGCGCTGCCCCAGGCCCAGGGCGTCGTGCACCTCGGGTGCCACCTCAAGGCGCTCGAGGAGCACCCGGACGCCGTCAGGCTGCTGTTCGCGGACGGCTCCGATGCCACGGCCGACGTGGCGGTCGGTGCCGACGGCATCCACTCGGTGGTGCGGAGCTCGGTCGTCATCGACGAGGCGAAGTTCTCCGGGCAGACGATCTACCGGGGCCTCATCCCCGCCCAGCGGGTGCCGTTCCTGCTCGAGGACCCGAAGGTGCGCATCTGGCTGGGGCCGCGGCAGCACTTCGTGTGCTACCCGGTCTCGGCCGGCAGTCTGGTCAGCTTCGGCGCCACCACGCCCGGCGGCGACTGGCGCACGGAGTCCTGGTCGGCCCTGGGGCGGGTCGAGGACTTGGCCGCCGCGTACGCCGGCTGGAACGACGAGGTCGGCAAGGTCATCGACGCCGCGTCGTCGGTGAGCCGCTGGGCCCTGCACGACCGCGACACCGCGAGCCGCTGGAGCAGCGAGCGCACCACCCTCATCGGCGACGCCGCGCACCCGATGCTCCCGTTCATGGCGCAGGGCGCCAACCAGGCGATCGAGGACGGGGTGGCGGCGGCGGTGTGCCTGGAGGCCGCGTCGGCGGCGAGCCCGGCGGCGGCGCTGGACCGGTACGAGGCCATCAGAAAGGCGCGGGCGACGCGGGTCTACGAGGAGTCGCGCGCGAACTCCCGCGCCTTCCACCTCGCTGACGGACAGCAGCAGGCCCGGCGCGACGTCGACATGGGCGGCAAGTACAACCTGCGCAGCCAGGAGTGGCTGTACGCCTACGACGCCGAGCTGGCCGCCGCCGACGGCCCGAGGGGAGACCGAGATGGAGCGTGACGGAATCGAGGGCAGGGTCGCCCTGGTGACGGGTGCGGCACAGGGCATCGGCGAGGCTGTCGCGCGTGCCCTTGCCGCCCGCGGCGCCGCGGTCGCCGCAGTGGACGCCAACGTCGACGGGCTGGACGCGGCCGTCGTCAAGCTGGCGGCCGACGGTCACCGCGCGGTGGCCTACCCGGCGGACGTCAGCGACAGCGGTGCCGTCGACAGGGTCGTGGACCGGGTCGAGCGCGACATGGGACCGGTCGACATCCTGGTCAACGTCGCCGGCGTGCTGCGCACCGGCCCGATCGTGGACCTCACCGACGACGACTGGGGCACGGTCTTCGCGGTCAACGTGGGCGGCGTCTTCCACGTCTCGCGCACGGTCGCCAGGCGCATGATCCCGCGCCGGTCGGGCTCGATCGTGACGGTGGCGTCCAACGCCGCGGGCGTGCCGCGGATGCACATGGCCGCCTATGGCGCGTCCAAGGCGGCGTCGGCCCTGTTCACCAAGTGCCTCGGCCTGGAGCTGGCCGAGTACGGCATCCGCTGCAATGTCGTGTCGCCCGGCTCGACGGACACGCGGATGCTGCGGTCGATGTGGTCGGACGAGAGCGGCGCCCGGGAAACGGTGCACGGCTCTCCGGAGGCATTCCGCGTCGGCATCCCGCTCCGCAAGCTGGCACAGCCCGAGGACGTCGCCGACGCGGTCGTCTTCCTGGTCTCCCCCGGGGCAGGCCACATCACCATGCAGGACCTGTACGTCGACGGTGGCGCGTCCCTGCGCGCGTGACCGGGACCGGGCGCGCCAAGGGCCGGGTCCGAGAGGAAAGGAGGAGGAGCGATGGGCATCCCCGCCGTCGAGCCGTACGAGATGCCAGCGGAGTCAGAGCTGCCGGAGAACACCGCCTCCTGGTCGCCGGACCCGGCCCGCGCGGCCCTGCTGATCCACGACATGCAGCGGTACTTCCTGGATTTCTTCCCCGCCGGGCAGCCACCGGCGACCGACCTCATCGACAACGTCAGCCGCATCAGGCAGGCCGCGGTGGACCTGGGCATGCCGGTGGTGTACACGGCGCAGCCGGGCGGCATGACCCCACAGCAGCGCGGTCTGCTGCGCGACATCTGGGGGCCCGGGATGGGCACCGACCCGCGCGTGCGGCAGATCATCGGCGAGCTCGCCCCCGGTGACCGGGACATCGTGCTCACCAAGTGGCGCTACAGCGCATTCGCCCGGTCCGACCTCGAGAGCATCCTGCGTCGCCGCGGTCGCGACCAGTTGATCGTGTGCGGTGTGTACGCGCACGTCGGCTGTCTGATGACCGCGTGCGACGCGTTCAGCATGGACATCCAGCCCTTCCTCGTCGCGGACGCGATCGCGGACTTCTCCCCGGCCTACCACCGCCTGGCCCTGGAGTACGCCGCCGAGCGCTGCGCCGCCACGGTGTCGACCAGGAGCCTGCTCGAGATGCTGTCGACGTCCGGCCTTGAGTCAGTTGCCACGTCGACCCACTGAAAGGGCGGGATACCGATGCACGACGCGACCAAAGACCTGGCGCTCCTGGAGCGGATCAAGCGGGTGACCCCGCGCAGGTCCCGACTGCTGGACGACCGGACCAGGTCCGAGCTGACCGGGCTCACCAGCCGGCTGCTGGCCGCCTCGCCGGGGAGCGCCGCGGAGCTCGAGCGCTACCTGGCCGTCCGGCAGCGCAGCATCGACCTGCCGGACCGGCAGGTCGGCGAGCGGCTGCGGGGACGGGTCGTCCTGGTCACCGGGGGGTCGGGGTGCATCGGCAGGGCCCTGCTGGACCAGCTCGCCCGGTTCCAGCCGGCCAGGGTCGTCGTCGTCAGCCTGGCGCCGCCCGCCCGCCCCGAGCCCGGCGTGGAGCACTACCGGCTGGACATCCGCGACGGGGCCGCGCTCACCGAGCTCGTTCGCCGGGTGCTCCCCGACGTCGTGTTCCACCTCGCCGCGCAGCGCGACCCCGGCCTGGCGGAGCGCGCCGTGCACCTGACCGTCACCACCAACGTCCTGGGCACCCGGAACCTCATCGAGGCCTGCGCCCGGGCCGGCGTCGGCCAGCTCGTCTACGCCTCGACCGGCAAGGCGCTGCGGCCCTACTCGAGCGACGTGTACGCGGCGACCAAGCGCGCCAGCGAGTCGCTGGTCGCGGACGCGGCCGCGCGCGGGGCCCTGCCGGGCTCGGCGGTGCGGTTCACGCACGTGGTGGACAACTCCATCGTGCTCGACAGGTTCCTGCGCTGGTGCCGGGCCGGCGAGCCGATGCGGCTGCACTCGGTGGAGACCATGTTCTACGTGCAGTCCGCGCTGGAGTCGGCGCAGCTCTTGCTGGCGGCGGCGCTCAGCCCGCGCGACGACCTGCTCCGGGTCCACGCCATCCGCGATCTCGGCTGGCCCTTCAACGTGCTCCATCTGGCCCTTGGCGTCATGGCCGAGCAGAAGGCCGTGGTGCCCCTGCAGGTGGTGGGGCACGAGCCTGGGTACGAGAAGCGCCCCTACCCCGGCCTGTACGACCCGGCGCTGTCCGGGGGGATCAGCCCCCTGCTCAACGCCCTCGAAGCGCCGACCGTGCAGGTCGGACCGTGCGACCAGGTCGACGTCGCGCCGACCCGGGTGTCGCTGACCGGGCAGTTGAACGGCACGCTGGAGCGGCTGGACGAGCTGTGCGCCATCGCGCCGGACGACGACAGCGCCGTGCGGGCCGCATTCGACGACCTGGCCTGGGGGCTGCTGGAGCGCACGCTGCGCGCCACCCCCCGGCGCGTCCTGCGCCGGGTCACGCAGCTCACCGCGGAGCACCGCGCCGAGATGAGCGGCGAGCACCTCCGGATGGACGACCTCGTACGGAGCTGCGCGGGACTGGCGGGCCCACGCGCGCGGCGGCGCCAGGCGGCTCCCGCGGACGTCTACGCCGATGCGGGCTGACACCACGTCCGAGCGCGTCTGGACCGCTCGCCCGTCGGTCCGCGGGTGGACGGCAGGGCGGTACCGGCTGCTGCTGGCCGCGCAGGCGGTGGCCGCCGTCGGGCTGGCGGCCGGCGGCACGGCCGGACCGCTGCTGGCCGCGTCGATCACGGGCTCGGAGACGATCGCGCCGGTCCCGCTGGGGCTGGTGGCGCTCGGCTCCGGCGTCTCCGCGCCCTTCGTGACCGCGCTGATGCGACGCCGGGGCAGGGCCCTGGGGCTGGCGATCTCGTACGCATCGGCCACCCTCGGCGTGCTGCTGGTGATCGCCGCCGCGGCCCACGCCCGCATCGTCCCGCTCCTGGCCGGCAGCCTGCTGCTGGGCATCGGCAACACGGGCGTGATGCTCGGCCGCTACGCCACCGCCGACGCGGCGCCCGTCCAGCGCGCCGGCCGGGCGGTGAGCGCGGCCATGACCGCGGTCACCGTCGGCGCGGTGGGCGGGCCGCTGCTGCTCGGTCCGGCCGGCCTGGTCGCCGGCCGCTTCGGCCTGCTCCACCCGGCCGGCCTGTACCTGGTGGCCGTGGTCGCCTTCCCGGTGGCCGCGGGGCTCACCCTGGTCCTCGACCGCTCGGGACACGGGGAGCCGGCCCGTCCCGCACGGGCCGACCCCGCAGGCGGGACGGCCTGGCGCGGGCAGTTCCTGCCGTGGGCGGTGCTCGGCACCGCCAACCTGAGCATGGTGTCGGTGATGGGCGCCGCACCGGCCCACATGCACGGCATGGGCTGGTCGCTGGATGCCCTCGGCGTGCTGGTCGCGGCGCACATCGGCGCGATGTTCGGCCCCTCGTCGCTGTCCGGGCGGCTCCGGGACCGGGTCGGCTCGGTGACCACGGCCCTTGCCGGCTGTGCGGTGATGCTCGTCGCCGCGCTGCTCCTGGCGGCCGGCGACGCGGCGGCCGGCGGTGGCATGGCGACCGGTGGCATGGCGGCCGGCGGCATGGCGGCCGGCGGCGGCATGGCGACCGGTGCCGTGGCGGTCGTGCTGGTCGGGCTGGGCTGGAACCTCCAGGTCATCGGCGGCACGACGCTCCTGGTCGAGCGCTCGCCCCAGCGGCAGCGGCACCGGGCCGAAGGGCTCGGTGAGCTCGTCATGGGGTTCGCCGCGGCCGCCGGCACGCTCGGCGCGGCAGGTCCGCTGCTGGCCCTTGGCGGCCTGCCGGCGCTGTGCGCCGCCATCGCGGCGGTCACGGCCGTGAGCGCGGGCGCGCTGGTGCTGCGGGCGCGCAGGTGACGCCAACTGTGAGCGAGGTGGAGCGGGGGGCGGCCGACCTGGTGGTCGCGTCGAACCGCGGACCGGTGGAGATGCACGACGGCGCCGACGGCGTGGTCGCGCGCCGCGGCTCCGGCGGGCTGATCGCGGTGCTCGGCCCCGCGCTCGCCAGCCGCGGCGGGGTCTGGGTGGCGAGCGCCCTCACCCCCGCGGAGCGGGCCATGGCGAGGGCGGCCGCCAGGGGGCGCCTGCGCGCCACCGTGGAGCTGCCAGAAGGCCCGGTCGGCCTGCGCCTGCTCGACCACGACCGGGTCCGCTACGCGCAGTACTACGGCCGGACCTCCAACGAGCTGCTGTGGTTCCTGCACCACCACATGTTCGACCTCACCCGGCAACCGGTGTTCGACGCGGCGCTGCGGGCGTCCTGGAGCGGCTACCGCGACGTCAACGACGCCTTCGCCGCCGCGTGCGCCGAAGAGGCCGCGGAGGGCGGTGCGGTCCTGATCCAGGACTACCACCTGTCGCTGGCGCCGCGCCGGCTGCGATCGCTCCGGCCGGACGTCCGCAGCGCGCATTTCACGATGGTCCCGTGGGCCGACCCGGACTATTTCGCGGTCGTGCCCGAGCCGATCGCCCGAGAGCTCGTGGACGGGCTCCTGGGGGCCGACATGGTCTGCTTCCTGGTGGCCCGCTGGGCGGAGGCGTTCCTTGCCTGCTGCCAGCGGCTCGGCTACGCGGTCGACCGCGCGCGCACGGCGGTCCGGGACGGGGACGGGCGATGGGCGGCCGTGCGGTGCTTCCCGGTCGGCGTCGACCCGGAGACCCTGCGCCGGCGGGCGTCCGAGCCGGACGTCGAGCGGCACAAGCGGGCCCTGCGCGAGCTCGCCGGGGACCGCCGGCTGGTCGTGCGCGTGGACCGGATGGAGCCGTCGAAGAACGTGCTGCGCGGGCTCGCCGCCTTTTCCGAGCTGCTCCAGCGCGAGCCGGCGCTGCGTGGGCGCGTGGTGCATTTCGTCCTCGCCTACGCGTCGCGCGGGGAGCTGGCCGCCTACCGGCAGTACGCGGAGGACGTGCGCCGGCGCGTCGAAGAGATCAACCGGCGGTTCGGCACGGCCGACTGGCGTCCGGTCGTGCTGGAGACGCGCAACGACTTCGGTCGCGGGCTGGCCGCGATGGCGCTGGCCGACGTCCTGGTGGTGAACCCGCTGCGGGACGGGATGAACCTGGTGGCCAAGGAGGGCCCGGTGGTGAGCGAGGGCGGCCTGGCGCTGGTGCTGTCCAGGCACGCCGGTGCGGTGGACGACCTGGCCGACGGGGCGGCGCTCGTGGACCCCTTCGACGTCAGCGCGCTGGCGGCCCGGATCTCCTCGGCGCTCGCCATGAGCGGGGAGGAGCGCGCGGCCCGCCTGGACAAGCTGCGCAGGGGCGCGGGCGCGCTGCCGCCCGGGCGCTGGCTGGCGGCGGCAACGGCCGAGCTGGAGCGGGTCGCCGCCGCCCGGCCGGACGCCGTCATCCTCTGACGGCGGACGCCGTCGGCAGCAGGGACTCGAACTGCTCCCTCAGGATCCGGACGCCGTGCTCCGTCAGCACGGATTCCGGGTGGAACTGGAGCGACCTGAAGCGGGGGCCGCGAAGCGCGTGGACCTGGCCGGTGGCGGCGTCCCTGCTCAGCTCGACGGTGCCCGGCACACCGGGGCGCTCCACCTGGTCGTGGTCGCAGCGGGCCGTGAACGTGTTGTAGAAGCCCACCCGCTCCCGCCAGCCGAACAGGTCGATCTCCAGTTGCACGCCCTGGTTGGGGACCTCTCTCCTGATGATCTCGAAGCCCAGCACCGCCGCGAGCACCTGGTGCCCGAGGCACACCGACAGGAACGGGACGCGGTCCCGCAGCAGGCCGCGCGTGATCTCCCACAGCTTGGCGATCTTCGCGTCGCCCTGGTCGCGCGGGTCGCCGGGTCCGGGCCCGACGACGACGAAGTCGAAGCCGTCCGGGTCGAACGGCTCGTGGAACTGCTGGATCGTCACGTCCAGCCCGAGCGACCGGAGCACGTGGCCGAGCATGGCCGTGAAGGTGTCCTCGGCGTCGACGACCAGCACGCGGCGGCCGGCCAGCTCCGGGACGGCGCCGTCGCGGGAGCTCCGGTCCCGCCAGAAGCCCGCGAGCGTGGCGTTCCGCCGGTCCAGCAGGCGGCGGACCTGCGGGTCGGCGCCGACGCGGCGCGCGAAGTCGGCGGCCGCCTCGGCCCGCCGGTCGGCCTCCGGGGATTCCCCTGCGCCCGAGGCGAGGGCGGCGAGCACGCCCGCCGTCTTCGCCCGCGTCTCCTCGACCTCGGATTCGGGGTCCGAGTGGCGCACGAGCGTCGCTCCCACGCCGATCTCCATCCGGCCGTCCGTATCGATGTCGGCGCTGCGGATCAGGATCGACGCGTCGAGGGTCTGCGCACCCGCGGCGTCGCGGCCGATCAGCGCGAGCGCCCCGCTGTAATAGCCGCGGCCCTGCGGCTCGTAGCGGCTGATCACGCGGCAGGCGTTCTCCAGCGGGCTGCCCGTGACGGTCGGGGCGAACATCGTCTCCCGCAGGATCTCCCGGACGTCCAGCGAGGTCTCCCCCTCCAGCCGGTACTCGGTGTGCGCGAGCCGCGCCATCTCCTTGAGATAGGGCCCCACCACGCGCGCGCCGGTCCTGCAGACCCGGGCCATCATCTTGAGCTCTTCGTCGACCACCATGTACAGCTCGTCGGTCTCCTTGCGGTCGACCAGGAACCGCATCAGCTCGGGGACGCTCGGTCCCGAAGGCGGGTACCGGTAGGTGCCGCTGATCGGGTTCATCGTCACGGTCCCGCCCGACAGGCTCACGTGCTGCTCGGGGGTCGCCCCGACCAGCGTCCGCGACCCGGTGTGGACCACGAACGTCCAGTAGGTGCCGAGCTCGCTGCGCAGCAGTCGCCGGAAGATCGCCAGCGCGGTCAGCGGCGAGTAGTCCGCAATATCGGCGACGAACGAGCGCTTCATGACGAAATTGGATCCTTCACCCTGCCCGATCTCCTGGGTGAGGACTTTCCGCACGGTCGCGGCGTAGGTTTCGTCGTCGATATCGAAGGATTCGTTCCGCAGGACGACCGGCGCGTCGGAAATCCTGCGCACGGCGTCGGAGACCGCGACCGTGCCCTGCGACCTGACCGTCATGACCGCCAATGGCGTGCCGTCGTCCGGGCAGGCGAACCCGCGCTCGGCGATCTGGCGGTACGGCACGACCGCGAGCAGGTCGTGCCTGGGCAGACCTGGCGGGCCAGGATTCGTGGGACGGTCCGGCAGCGGCAGGTCACCGAGGCTGTCCACGGTCGAGACGTCGCCGACCAGGACGTCGATGCGCCCGGGGCCCGCCGACTCCGGACGGTAGAGCAGCGCGAATGCGGGAGCCTCGCCGCGCAGGATACGGTCCAGGCCCGTGGTCTCGGTCATGGTGCCTCCCTCCGGTGGGGGACGGCACCTCGGGCACCCCAGGCACCCCGGGCACACCCGGCGCAAAGGCCGTGGACGCGGTCGGGCCGCCCCTTCGACCGGCAAACGGTCAGAGTAAAGTCGGTGCGGTCCCAGCGCAGACGGCGCTGGAATTGCCGCGCAGCCCGTGCGTGACCGCTACGGGTACCAGGATCCGCCGTGCCGGCGGGGCCCGGCATCACGCGTTCGCGCCAATGTCTATTCCTCTTCCGGCTGCGCGAGGATCTGGCGCGTCAGCTCGACGCGGCTGGATATCCCGAGCTTGGAGAAGGCGTGCCGCAGGTGGCTGTCGACGGTGTGCGGGGAGAGGAAAAGCTGCGCGGCCACCTCGCGGTTGGTGAGCCCGTCGGCGACCAGCCGCGCGACCCGCAGCTCGGCCTCGGTCAGGCTGCTCCAGCCGAACTTGGGCTTGGTCTGGCCCGACGACCTGCGCCGCACGCCGAGACGCCGCAGGCGCCGCTGGACGCGCGTTTCGTCGCGCCTGGCGTTGCTGTAGGCGTAGTAGCCGAGGGCCTCTTCCAGCAGCGCGACCGCCTGGCTCCGGTACCCGGCGCCGAGCTCGGCCTTTGCGGCGTCCTCGATCGCGGACGCCGCGGCCAGGCGGCGGGGGCTGGACTGGTAGGCCTGCACCGCGGCGCGCAGCTTGCCGAGGTCACCGCGGAGCAGGCCTTCGGCGTGCGCGGCGGCGCCGACGAGCGACGCCACGCCGGGGTTCAGCTCGGCCAGCCTGCGCGCGGCCTCGACCACCGCCTCAGCGTGGTTCGTCGCCCCGACGCTCATGGCGATCCGCACCATGTGCGGAGCGGCGCCGGGATCCATGGCCAGCAGGAGCAGGCGCTCCGGCAGCGACGTGTACACCTGGGTCAGGCTCTCCAGTGCGCCGGCGGAGTTTCCGCTGGCCTCCTGCACGACCGCCAGCGCCCAGCTCAGGTGCTCGGCGAGCCCCCCGATCCCGTCGGCCACCATCTGCTGGGCCCGGTCCATGCACCGGCGGGCCGTCTCGAGGTCGTCGCGCCGCACCGCGATGTGGCCGAGCGTCGCCAGCAGCGAGGGAATCAGCGCCGATGCGTTGAGCTGGCCCGCCACCTGCACGCCGGCCTCGGCCTCGGCCGCTCCGTCGTCCAGCCGGCCGGCGGCCAGCCGCAGGTCCGCGCGGTAGAAGTGCCACAAGGGCAGGGACCACGAGGTGCCCAGCTCCTCGGCCTCGCGCTGGCCGATCTCGAAGACCGTGTCGCTCTCCACGAACCGGTCCACGGCAACCAGTGCGGCACCCAGCCACAGGCGGGGGTGCCGCTGGCGCACCTCGCCCGTCGAGCCCTCGGCGATGCGCACGGCCTCGCTGGTGAGGGCGAGGGCCTCCTCCAGCCGCCCCTTGTCGCAGAGCACCCCGCTGCGCACGGCCGCGCCGAACACGACCGCCGCGTCCGCGCCGACCCGCCTGCCCACCTCGACCGCCTGGTTGGCGGCGCTGTCGGCACCGTCGATGTCGCTGTTGAAGAACAGCGCATGGGCCTGGACGGCCAGCAGCTCCGCCCGGTGCTGGTCGGGCACCCCGGGTCTGGCGAGCGCTCGCCGCGTGTACTCGACCGCCGCGGTGTTCTGGCCGGCGTGCTTGTACGCCTCAGCCAGCCCGAGCATGATCAGTGCCTCGTCCGACGGGTCCATCTCCTGGCCCAGCCCGGATTCGCCGAGCTCGGTGGCTTCGACGAGCCGCCCCGCGGCGGCCAGCAGGCGCACGGCCACCGCCACCAGCCCGAGCCGCTCGTGCTCCTCCACCACCTGCAGGGTTCGGAGCAGGAGGTCGGCGGCAGCGCTGGGAGCCGTCGGCGCGAGCTCCCGAACGGCGTCGTTCAGGACCACGACCACCTGCCGGTCGCCCGCGTGGGCACTGCGGGACATGTGCGTCGCGGTCTCGCCCGCCGGCCCGCCCTCCGTCCGCAGGACCGCGGCCGCCTCCAGGTGCACGGCCTGCCGTACCGCTTCCGGCAGCCTGCCGTACACGGCCTCGCGGATCAGATCGTGCCGGAACTCCAGCTTGGCCTCCCTGTCCACCAGGGTCCCGGCCCGGATCGCCTCCTCGGCCGCGACGACCAGCTCGACCGCCGGCCGCCGCATCAGGCTCGCCGCTTCGTGCACCGTGAACGGCCGGCCCAGCACCGAGCCCGTCTCCACCAGCCGCCAGGCGTCCTCGGACAGGCCGCCCAGCCGCTTGTCCACCGCGGTGAGGAAGTCCATCGGCAGCGTTTCGTCGACGATGGTGGCGGTCTCGCCGGTGATCACGATGCGCCCTTCCTCGCGAAGCGCCCTGAGCAGCTCCTCGAGCAGGAAGGGGTTGCCGCCGCTGCGGGCGGCCAGCGCGAGCAGGGCGTCGTCCGGGACCGCGCCCAGCACCTCCGCGGTCATCTGGACCACCTCGTCGCCGGAGAGCGGTTCCAGCAGCAGCCGCCGCGCCCCCTCCGCGACCAGCGAGTCCAACGCGTCATTGGCGGGGGAGTGCTCCGGGAGCGGACGGCAGGCGAGCAGCCAGAGCACCGGCGAGGTGGACAGGCGGGAGACGAGGATGCGCAGCGTGAGCGCGGTGAACTCGTCGGCCCACTGCGCGTCGTCCAAGGTGATCAGCAGTGGCTGCTTGCCCGTGTAGGTCTCGACCAGGTCGCACAACTGCTCGATCTGCCAGAACCGGCTGCTCTCGCGGCCGACCAGCCGAGCCAGGCCCACGTTGTCGAGCACCGGCGGCTGGCTGCTCTGGAGGGCCCGCAGGAGGCTGGCGAGTGGCACGACCCGGTCCAGCTCGGTGGCCCGGCCCACCGCCACCGTCATCTCACGTTCGCGCGCCTCGTCCGCTACCGCTGCCAGCAGTCGGCTCTTCCCGATCCCGGCGGCGCCTTCCACCACGACGCATCCGCCGGTACCTCTGACCGCAGCATCCAGCGTGAACCGGAGCTCGGCCAGCGCAGCGCCTCTGCCAAGCATACGGATTGACGGTCACCGTTTCGTCGACCTGTTGGTTGTTGGAACACCGCTCTGTCAAGAACTGACACACAAGCAGCACTGGGGGGCGATGTCGCACCTCAGCGGATGGTGGCATGCCTGGTACTTCCTGTAAACCCCATTGACCCGGATCCGTCTGGTGAGCTGCGGTCGGGACGTGCGCCCGCCGGGTCCGGCTCTGGCGCTTGGATTGGTCTGGCTGGGTTGCTCGAACTGACATGTTACACAGTGCGCGTCCCCGGGGACGCTCAAGTGGAATATCGCGCATTCTCGTGATGCTCCGGGCGGACCGAGTTGCAACAGTGTCGGGAGCCGGCATCAACCCGGCGAACGTGCCCGGCGCCCGCGTACGCGCAGGCGCCGGCCGATCGGTACGGAGGTATTGCTTATGGCGACGTCGACACGGATGGGAGCGACGACCGCGTCGGACGAGGGTCGGAAGGCGCGTCGGAAGGCGCGGCTGCTGGCGGTCGTCTCGGCCACGGTCGCCGCGCTGATCGTCTGGGTGGTGGCCGAGCTGGCGGTCGGCATCGACCTGCGGACGCCCGCGTTCGGCTCGTGGTCGAGCTTCGATGTCAATGCTGCGGTCGTGATCGTCACCGGCGCGGCAGCCGGCCTGCTCGCGTGGGGTCTGCTGGCGCTCCTGGAGCGGATGACGGCCCGCGCCCGCGCGGTGTGGACTGCCATCGCGGTCGTGGTGTTCGTGCTCTCGCTCGGTCAGCCGATGTCCGGGACCGGCATCACCTCGGCCAACCGGCTCTGGCTGGCGCTGATGCACGTGGCGGTGGCCGTTGTGCTGATCCCCCTGCTGGGCCGCACAGCGTCGAACCGCGCGAGGCAGCCCGTGCAGGCGTAGGCTGAGCGAGCACCGGCCCAGGCTCTCGGGCGAGGGCGCTGGGCCGGGCTCATGCTCTGAGGGCGCGACGCGAAATGCTCGCGCCCGTCTCGCTTGGAGGGGGACTCCCGTGAGCGTGTTCTCTGCCGCCGAGCTGGCGTACCTCAAGGAGGCCAGGCTGCTGGGCCGGCTGGCCACCGTGGACGCCACCGGCCAGCCCCACGTCGTGCCGGTGGGATGGAGCTACAACCCCGAGCTGGACACGATCGACATCGGAGGCCGGGACTTCGCCCGGACCAGGAAGTTCCGCAACGTCCAGGCCAACCCCAAGGTGGCCTTTGTCGTGGACGACGTCCTGCCGCCGTGGAGCCCCCGCTGCGTTCAGGTGCGGGGCCGGGGAGAGGCGCTGGAGGCCGCGACCCCGGCCGACGGAGGGCCGCCGGCGCCGATGATCCGGATCACGCCCACCAAGGTGGTGAGCTGGGGGCTGGACTCCGCGGAGGGCTGACCGCCTCGGCCGCCGCGACCGGTCCGCTCAGGAGCGGGCCCTGGCCGGGTCCGGGTCCGCGCCCACCGCCGCCCCCGTGAGCGCGGCGAGCGGCTCGGTGCCCTCGGTGGCCTCCAGGTCCTCGAGGTCCTCCAGGCGGCGCCCCGTGGTCTCCCTGCCGAGGAAGGCGAGCATGACCGCGGCGGCCGCCATGGGGACGGCCATCAGCGGGGCGATGAGGGCGAGCCCGTGCGACTTCGTCAGGACCACGCCGACGAGCAGCGGAGCGATCACGCCGCCGACCTTGCTGGCGCCGGCGGCGAAGCCGCTGCCCGTGCCGCGCAGGACGGTGGGGTACACCTCCGCGGTGTAGGGCGACAGCATCGAGATGACCCCGCCGGTGCTGACCAGCAGCGACATCAGCAGGAGGGTGAGGACGAGGCCGTGGCCGGCGGCGCCGTGCCCCAGCCACCCGAACCCCAGCAGCGTCGCCACCACGGCCAGGGCGTACAGGATCATGCTCTTCTTGCTGCTCCAGCGCCCGTACGCCAGCGCCACCAGCAGCGTCCCGGGGATCGCCACCGTCGAGGAGAGGAACAGCAGTTGTGACACGCTGCCGACCTTGCGGCCCTCGCCGGCGAGGATGGTCGGCAGGAAGGTGATGAACCCCCAGTTGACCAGGCCCCAGCCCAGCCCGTAGAGGCCGACGCAGAGCGTCTGCGGCAGGTACGGCATGCGGAACAGTTGGGCGAGCCCGGCCAGGGCCCCGGGCAGGTGGACGTGCTCCCGTCCCGGGCGGTCCGGGGCGACGAGGTCGGCCTCGGCGGCGCTCGGGCGCGGCCTGGTGTCCGGGACGATGCCATAGCCCGCCATGACCTCGTGGGCCTCGTGGACCCGGCCAGAGCTCAGCAGGAAGCGCGGCGACTCGGGGATCCAGCGGTTCAGCAGCACCAGCAGCGCCCCCGTCGGCAGGTTCGCGAACCACAGGGCCCGCCAGCCGAAGTGCGGCTCGAGCAGGGCGGCGAGCCCGCTGGCGACGAGGTACCCCCCGACCGTGCCGAGCCCCCCGTGGAGCACGACGAGCCAGCCACGCTGCCGGGCCGGGACGACCTCGGCCATCAGGGCGTACACGATCGGCAGCATGCCGCCGGCGGACATCCCCATGATCAGGCACATCATCAGGTTCCAGCGGAAGTCCGGCATGGCGCCGCAGATGGTCGTGCCCATGAAGAGCAGGGACGCGAGCAGGATCACGGCACGGCGCCCCAGCCGGTCGGCCATGACGCCCCACGCCAGCGACCCGAGCACGGTGCCGGTCAGCGCGAACAGCGGCAGGAGCGCCACGGTGGCGGTCGAGATGCCGTACTCCTGGCGCATGCCCGGCACGACGAACGCGATGGTGGCGGGCTTCATGACGTCCACGACCAGCGCCACGCCGAGGATCATCAGGAGGTTCCAGTGCGTGCGGGTGAGCCGCGCGTCGTCGAGCGCCTTGAAGCTGCCGCCCGGCGCGCCGGCGGCCCGCCGGTTCCGCTCGCGCACGGCGCGCGGGGGGAGCAGGCCGTAGGCGGCCAGGCAGACGCCCAGGACGTCGAGGACCATCCCCAGCACCATCAGCGGGGACGTGTCCATGCCGTGCATCTGGTAGCCCATCGTCCGCGACTGCACGAACATCGGCAGGTGCAGGCAGACGCCGGTGATGAGGGCGGCGACCCCCAGGCGGAACGTCGTCGGGTGGTACAGCGCGATGCCGCTGCTGGAGGCGGCGTCCGAGGCCCGCCGGGGGTGGGGGGCCTGCCCTCGTGCCTGGCTCATCTTGGTACCACGCTCCTTCTCGGTGGGGAGTCGGCGGTTGCTTTCGGACCCGGAATCGGCTCCGCCCCGACCTTGCACCGGTCCTGGGGGAGATCAGTGCAGGTCAGGGCGGGCCCCGGGGTCGCGGCGGTTCCGGGCGGCGCCTGGCGTCAGCCGGCGCCGCTACTGGTCGAGGAAGATCGTGATGTAGTGGACCTCCCGGCTGACCGGCTCCACGTGGATGTAGCCCCTCGCGTTCCGGTAGGCGCCGGTGCCGCCCGTGATGGCCGTGTCGAACGGCGCCGACGGCGCCGGCGGGGGCGGCTCGATCCTGGCGAGCTGCGCGGAGATCGTGCCGTCGCTCAGTGACACGGAGAGGGTGCAGACGACCTCGCGGTCGGGCTTCATGTGCGTGATCGTGCACAGGCCGCCGTCGAAGCCGACCTTGTTGTCACCCAGGAAGGACGTGCTGTTGGAGCGGACGGCCTGGTAGACGTCGTTGGAGAAGATGATCTCGTCGCCGACGCTCGGCCCGCGGGGCGCGTTGTCGACCATCTGGGGAGCGCCCCGTGGCCTCAGCGCCAGCTCCATGACCTTGGTAGTGTGGTTGGCACTGCCCTTGCTATCGTCGGAGGCGGCGGCCGAAGCGATCATCGTGCCGAGCACGACGAGCAAAACAGCACCGACTGCGCCGACGCCGAGCGCGAGTTTCCTCTGCATTTGCACCTCCAGCGGTCAGACGGCAATTGCTCTGGCAGCTCCCCCGGGAGAACGGGCTTGCCGGTAGCGAGGTTGACCGCAACGAGGATGTCCACTGCCGCCGCGGGGGGCATCACGCATTCACGTGGTCTTGCCCGCATGCCATGATCAGTCCCGCATGCCGGGACAATGGCGAGGGCGGACGCAGGGGGCCGAGGTTGCCCATAACCCAGTTTCCGTTGGTGGGCAGGGACGGGATCCTGGCCGAGCTGCGCGGGACGCTCGCGGCCGCCGCCCAGGGCACGGGCGGCTGCGTGGTGGTCGAGGGACCGGCCGGCATCGGCAAGAGCCGGGTGCTGGCGGCCACCAGCGCGGAAGCCGCCGAGCTCGGCATGGCCGTCGCCGCCGGCCGGGCCACCGTGCTCGACCGGGTGGCGCCGCTCACCACCCTGCTCACCTCGCTGCAGAGCAGCCGGCCCCCGCTGCTGGAGAGCGCCCGGCTGACCGGCCTGGACCGCAACCGGTACTGGCTGGTGAACCGGCTGGGCGAGCTCATCGAGGACTACGTCCGCGCCCGCGCGCTGGTGATCGCCGTGGACGACGTGCAGTGGGCCGACGAGCTCTCCGCGCTGGCGCTGAGGGTCCTGGTCCCGGGGCTGTCCTCGTCTCCGGTGCTCTGGCTGCTGGCCCGGCGCCTCGTGCCGGCCCGGTCGCCGGCGCAGGACGCGGTCAACCGGATCGTCGCCGCCGGCAGGACCAGGCGGCTGCGGCTGGGACCGCTCCCGGACGATGCCGTCGTCGAGCTCTGCACCCACGTCCTCGGAGTGAGCCCGGACCCGACCGTCCTCGCCCTGGCGGGCCGCAGCGGCGGCAACCCCTTCCTGCTCGAGGAGCTGCTCACCTCGCTGCGTGACCAGGGGCACGTGCTGACCGGCGGCGGCACCGCGACGGTGGTGGCCGGCACGCTGCCCTCCAGCTTCCTCTCCGCGGTGGGCCAGCGGCTGCGCCACCTCTCCGACGGGTCCAGGCGGCTGCTGGAGGCGGGCGCCGTGCTCGGCCGCCCGTTCACCGTCCACGAGGCCGCGGGCCTGCTGGGGCGGTCGGTCGTCGACCTCGCTCCCGCGGCCACCGAGGCGGTCGCCGCCGAAGCCCTTGTGGACAGTGGCGCGACGCTGGCGTTCCGGCACGACCTGATCCGCGAGGCGGTGTACAAGGGCATGCCGAGCCCGGTGCGGCAGGCCCTGCACCGGGAGGCGGCAGGGGTGGTGCACGCGGCGGGCCGGTCCCCGGTGGAGGCCGCCGAGCACCTGGTCGAGGGCGGACGGCAGTCGAACAGGCGGGCCGTCACGGTCCTGCACGAGGTGGTCAAGCAGGTCACGCCGACGGCCCCCGGCACGGCGGCCGACCTCATCATGCGCGTGCTGGACCTCCTCGACGAAGGCGACGAGTCCCGGCCCCGGCTCATCGCCGACGCGGTGCGCCTGCTGGCGTCCGCCGGGCGGCTCGTCACGGCCACCAAGCTCGGGGAGGCGGCGCTGCGCGCCGGCCTGGACGCGCCGACCGAGGCCGCTGTGCTGCTCGGGCTGTCCGAAGCGCTCAAGCACGCCGGCCAGGACGCCGCGGTGGTCGAGCGCACCGCCCGTGCGCTGGCCAGACCGGGGGTCCCGGCGCCCGCCCGGGCGGAGCTGCTGGCGATCCGGGCGCACGCGCTGCTCAACGTCGGCGACGCCGACGAGGCGGACGCCGCCGCGGTCGCGGCCATCGAGGTGGCCGAGGAGACAGGGGAGCACGCCGCGGCGGTCTTCGGTGCCGTCGCGCGGAGCGTCGTCGCCCTCGCCAGGGGGAACCTCGACGACGCCATCGTCCGTGCCCGCGGTGCCGTGGAGACCGCCGACGACGCGGGCGGCGAGTCCCGCCACCGCCATCCCCGGCTGTGGCTGGCGCGCGCCCTGGCCGCGGCCGACCGGTTCACCGAGGCGGACGCCCTCTACGAGATGGGGCAGCGCGAGTCCGACCAGCTCGGCACGGCGTGGTCCCTGCCGCTGTGGCACTGCTACCGCGCGGAGCTGTGGGTGGCCGCCGGCCGGCTGGACGACGCGCAGGCCGAGGCCGAGGGCGGGCTCAGCGCGGCCGACCAGCTCACCGCCATGGCGTTGAGCGTGCAGCTGCTCGCCCTGCTCGCCGAGGTGGCGATCCGGCGCGGCGAGATGACCCTGGCCCGCCGGTACCTGCGCCGGGCCCAGCACCTCACCAGCAGGGGGGTCGGCTCGCGGCCGGACGACCTGAGCTGGCGGGTGGCACTGCTCCAGGACGCCACCGGCCAGCAGCAGGCGGCCATGGAGACCCTGGCCGACCTGTACCACGCCATCCCGGAGCGGCGGCTGCTGCTGGTCCACGAGCCGGGCGCCGGCCCGCAGCTCGTGCGGATCGCGCAGGCCGCCGGCGCCGGCGAGCGTGCGGAGGCGGTGGCGGCGGCGACGTCCCGCCTCGCCGCTCAGAACCCGACCGTCGCGTCGCTCGCCGGCGCCGCCGCCCACGCGGAGGGGCTGCTGCGCGGCGACCTCGAGGCGCTGCGGACGGCGGTGCGCGCCTACCGGTCCAGCCCTCGTCCTCTCATCAGGGCCGTCGCGATCGAGGACACCGCGCTCGCCGCCGACGCGGCGGGCCACCGCGGCGAGGCCGTGGCCCTGCTCGAGGAGGCGCTCGCCCAGTACCTGACCAGCGGTGCGAAGTTCGACGCCGCGCGCGCGCAGCGCCGCCTGGACAGCCTCGGCGTCCGGCGCAAGCGGGCGCGGTGGCCGCCCGGAGGGGCTCCGGCCGCCAGCGCGCTCACGCAGTCGGAGCTGCGGGTCGTGCGGCTGGTCGCCGAGGGGATGACGAACCGCGAGGTGGCGGCGCGGCTGTTCCTCTCCCCCCACACGGTGGACAGCCACCTGCGGCACGTCTTCGCCAAGCTGGCCATATCCAGCCGCGTCGACCTCACGCGCTGGGTCATGGCGCACGACGGCGCCACAGATCCCGAGGACGCGTGATGCGGCGCGCTGGCTGAGCCGCCCATCCTTGCCTCAACGCCCCCGAGCCACGGTCGAGCGACAGAGGAGGGATGGCGTTGAGCACGCACGAGCGAGCTGCGTCCGAAACCTTCAGCACCCCCGTGCTGGTGGTGGGAGCGGGGCCCGTCGGCTCGGTTCTCGCCCTGGGGCTCGCGCGGCACCGGGTCCCCAGCATTCTCGTCGAGCAGTCGACCTCGCCGTCCCGCTACCCCAAGATGGACTACATCAACGGCCGGAGCATGGAGCTGCTGCGCCGGCTCGGCCTGGCCGAGGACATCCGTCGGCACGGGGTGAGCCCGGAGCATTCGTCCAACTTCATCTGGACCCGCAGCTTCGACGAGCCGCCGGTTGCGGTGTGGAAGTACGCGTCCGTGGCCGAGATGCAGGAGCGGATCGCCACCGTGAACGACGGCTCGGTCGGCACCGAGCCCTACCAGCGGGTGCAGGGCTCCCTGCTGGAAGAGGTCGTGCGCCGGCACGCCCGCGAGAACCCCCTGGTCGACTTCCGTGAGGGCTGGACGTTCACGGGCCTGGAGCAGGGGCCGGAGGGGGTGACCGCCTTTGTCACCGACCCCACCGGCGCCCCGTGCACGGTCCGGGCCCGCTATCTGGCGGCGTGCGACGGCGCCAACAGCGCGGTCCGCCACAGCCTGGGGATCCCCGTGCAGCTCATGGCCCCCCCGACACAGCACTGCGACGTGTACTTCAAGAGCAGCGACCCCGTCCTGCGCCAGTACGGCAGGGCCTTCCTGACGATCACCGCCAGGGGCCTCACGCTGGTCTCCCGCGACGAGAAGGACACCTGGACGGGCACCTTCGTGACCACCGAGGAAGAGGCCGCCACCGTGGACCCGGTGTCCTCGATGTACCAGAGATTCGGCGTGGAGTTCACCATCGACAAGGTGCTGAACATCGCCCGCTGGCAGGGAGCGCTGGCCGCGGCCGAGTCCTACCGGAAGGGCTCGGCATTCCTCGTCGGCGATTCGGCGCACCATTTCTACCCGACCGGGGGCCACGGCGCCAACACCGGCCTCGGCGACGCGGCGGACCTCGAGTGGAAGCTGGCGGCCTGCCTCAACGGCTGGGGCGGTCCCGGGCTGCTGGACAGCTACGAGGTCGAGCGGCGGCCGGTCGGGCTGTTCAACCGTGAGATGTGCGCCAACCTGCTGGAGGTGTGGCTCCGCTTTGCCCGGCTGTCCGCCGACGGCGCGTCGCGGGAGCAGCTTGCGGGCTTTCTCGCGCAGGAGACCTACCAGCTCGACAACGTCGGGATCCACTTCGGGTACCGGTACTCCGGCTCGCCGGTCATCTGCCACGAGGACGGCCCCGCGCCGCCCTGGGACTGGCGACGGATCACCCCGACGACGTGGCCCGGCGGCCGCGCGCCCTCGGTCCGCCTGGCGGACGGCTCCGCCCTGTACGACCACCTCCAGAGCGAGCTCACCCTCGTCGACCTCTCCGGCTCGAACACGGGTGAGGCCATGGCCAAGGAGGCCCGCGAGCGCGGGGTGCCCGTGAGCTACCTGGCGGTCGACGACGAGAGCGTGCGCTCGGCCTGGGAGCGCGACCTGGTCCTGGTGCGTCCCGACCAGCACGTGGCGTGGCGCGGCAACGACGTGCCGGACGACTGGGACGCAGTGCTCGACCGTGTTCGGGGGTGCCAATGAACGGGCGACTCAACGGGCGACCGGTCATCGACTTCCACGCGCGGCTGATCCCCCGGCCCACGGCCGTCGACCGCCTGCTGGCGACGATGGACGACTGCGGCATCGACCGCGCGGTGGTCTCCGCAGGCGGCGTGATCGACCTCGACCTGCTCTCCAAGCAGGTCACCGAGGGCGGTCACGTCGAGACCGATGCCGACAACGACGCGGTGCTGCGCGGCTGCGAGCGGTCGGACGGGCGGCTGGTGCCGTTCTACTTCGCGAACCCGCACGCGGACCCGGACGACTACCGGCGCCGGGCGGGGGAGTTCCGCGGGGTCGAGCTCGCCCCGGCCGTGCACGGCGTCGCGCTGAACGACGAGCGCACCGCCGCGCTGGTGGACGTCGCCGGCGAGTTCGGGCACCCGGTGTACCTGCTCTGCATGATCAAGCCCGGGTTCAACGTGCGCGACCTGGTCGAGCTGGCGAGGCGCTTCACCGGCGTGACGTTCGTGCTCGGCCACTGCGGGTTCACCAACCTCGACCTGTACGCGATCAATGCCATCGCGCCGGAGAGCAACATCGTCACCGACACCTCCGGCGGCTACACCATCGTGGTGGGCGCGGCGCTGGAGCGCCTTGGCGCCGACCGCGTGCTCTTCGGCACGGAGTACCCGCTCCAGCACCCCAGCGTCGAGCTGGCCAAGCTCCGCGCGCTGGACGTGCCCCCGGAGACGTGGCGGAAGGTCGCGTGGAGCAACGCACACCGTCTGCTGGGAGAGGAACCGCCACCGAACGGTGACGGGGCACGCCCAGCCGAGCACGAAGAGGCGAACGGCGATGGCATTCGAGCAGCACGCCCCGGCCCAGGCCCCGGCTCGGGCTCCCGCCCCGGCTCGGGCTCCGGCTCGGGCCCCGGTCCGGGCTCCCACCCACCAGGGATGGGGTGAGGGAGAGCAGCGCAACCGCTGGTGGCTGGTCGTCGCGGTCGGCCTCATCGTCTTCATGGTGCAGCTCGACGGCAGCATCGTCACCGTGGCGCTGCCGGCCATCCAGTCGGACCTGCACATCCGGACGAGCGTCAGCGAATGGATCCTGCTCGGGTACCTCCTGCCGGTGATCGCGCTGGTGCTCCCCAGCGGCCGGTGGCTGGACAAGGGCGGCAGGCAGGCCATGCTGATCCTGGCGACCGCCGGGTTCGCGGCCACCAGCGTCCTCGCCGGCGTCGCCCCCGCCATCGGGTGGCTGATCGGCGCGCGGCTGGCCCAGGGGGCCTGTGGCGCCGCCCTGCTCGCCCTGACCCCGGCGCTGTCCACCGCCGCGGTGCGCCCGGAGGCCCGCGGCCGGGCGATGGGCGTCGTCACGACCCTGGGCCCGCTCGGGGCGGTGACCGGTCCCGCGCTCGGCGGCGTCCTGGTCGACACGCTCGGCTGGCCGTGGATCTTCTTCGTGAACGTGCCGGTGAGCCTTCTGGTGATCGCAGTGGCCCTTGACCAGATGGCGCCCGACGGGCCCCTGCGGCCGCCGGGCCGGGTCTGGGCCACGGACGCCCTGCTGCTCGGGACCGCCACCGGCGCGATCCTGCTCGGGCTCTCCCTTGTCGCCGGTCACGGGCTGGGCTGGTCGGCGCTCGCGCTGCTCGCCGTGCCGCCGCTGCTGGTCTGGTGGCGGCTGGGCTCCAGCCGGGCCGTGCGCGACCTGCTGCGCGTGCCCGGCATGGCCGGCCCGCACATCGCGCTGCTGGTCGCGTTCGCAGCCGCCGCGCTCATCCAGTTCCTGGCGCCGTTCTACCTGCAGCAGATCGTCCACGCGTCCGCCGCGGTCACCGGCCTCACCATCCTCGCCTTCCCGGTCGCCATGGCCGTGCTCGGCACGATCAGCGGCGCGCTCGCGGACTGGTGGGGGAGCCGGCCCACCGCGGTCGCCGGCACGTTCGTGGTGACGGTCGGCCTGCTGCTGCTCGCGCCGCTCGGCGGCTCCTGGACCGTCGGTGACCTGCTGTGGAGGCTCGCCGTCCTGGGCGTCGGCGTGGGGCTGTTCAACGCCCCCAACATGACCATGGCGATGTCGACCGCCCCCCACGACCTGCTCGGCACCACCGCCGCCTCCACCAGCCTGGCCCGGCAGCTCGGTCTCGCGCTCGGCCCGGCGGTCGCCACAGCGGCCTGGGCGCTCTCCGGCTACACTCCGGGCGGGATGCGCGGCGCGGTCGTCATAGGGGCCGGGCTCAGCGTCCTCGGCGCCGCCGCGCTCGTCGGCACGCGCCAGGCGGTGACCGAGCCGCCGGTGACCGCGGCTCGCGCCGGTGACCCGCGGCTGGAAGGATGACATCACTGTCATGAAGGCGGGCGTCGCCCCTGCTGGTGCGGGCGCCCTGCCCGAGCGCTGGATGACAGTGCTGTCACCTTGCTGATCTGGGCCGATATGGCGCCGTAGTGTGGCTCCTGCTTGGGCTGAATTATTTGGGGCTCCCGTCGCCGTCGGCGAGGAGGTCGCGAATGAACCGCAGGGTACGGGTGGGACGCACAGCGGTCGTCCTGGGGTGCGCGCTCGCGCTGGGGGCGGCGCTGACCGGGTGCGCCAAGGGGCACACGACCTCGGCCGCCGCATCTTCTTCGAGCTCGGGCGCCGGGCTGCCGACCTATGACGTCTCGGTGCAGAAATTCACCTACAGCAGCATGCCGGACTCGTTCAAATCGGGCAAGCTCCTGCTCACCTTCTCTAACCACGAGACCTTCCCGATCACCCACGAGATGGTGCTGGTCGGGCTGCCCGCCGGGAAGAGCAAGCAGGACGTCATCGACGACGCGAAGAAGAAGGGCGACAAGTCCGAGGACGACTGGCTGCACTTCGGCGAGGTCCCCGACGTGAACACCGGCGCGACCAAGGCCCAGGTATTCTCGCTGCCCCCCGGCACCTACGCGATCGCCTGCTGGCAGACGGGAACGCCCCAGGGCAAGCCGGAGGGCGGCCCGGTGCACCTCACCATCGGGATGATCCACCAGTTCACGGTGACCTAAGGCATGATCCGTCGTTCGGGCAGGACCGCCGCGCTCGTGGCCGCCGCCCTGCTGCTCGCCGGTTGCGCGCAGCAGGGCGTGAGTACCCAGGGGCAGGACATCCACGACCTGTACGTCCGCATCACCGTCCTCGCCCTGCCGGTGTTCGTCGGGGTGGAGGCATTCCTGCTGTGGTGCGTGTTCCGCTACCGCAAGCGCGACGACCAGCCGGCGCCCCAGGGCAGCGGCAGCGGCAGGATCCTCGGGGTCTTCTTCGCGGTCCCGACCGTGATCATCGCGATCCTGTTCCCCTTCGGGGAGCAGACTCTCAGCTACGTGCAGCACCGGGACAAGAACCCCGGCGTGGTCATCAACGTCGACGCCTTCCAATGGGAGTGGACCTTCAACTACGTCAACGAGGGCCTGATCGAAAGCGGCAAGACGCTCGTCAAGCCGGCCGTCATGGAGGTGCCGGTCAACCAGACCGTCCACATCCACCTGCAGTCGCGCGACGTGATGCACGAGTTCTTCGTGCCGGCGCTGCTGTTCATGCGCAACGCCATCCCCGGGCACCCCAACGACTTCGACTTCACCCCGACCAGGCTCGGCACCTACCCGGCCCAGTGCGCCGAGTTCTGCGGGCTGTGGCACTCGAAGATGACCTTTACCCTCAGGGTCGTGTCGCCGCCCGACTACGCCGCCTGGATCCAGAGCGAGAAGGCGGCGGCCCTCAACGTGTCCTGCCCGCCCGGCCCTCCATCGGTCCAGCTGGTGGCGCAGAACACCTCCTGGAATACCAACTGCATCGCGGTGCAAGGCAACACGCCGTGGTCGACCACGGTGACCAACAAGGACACCGGCATCGACCACACCTTCGCGGTCTTCGACTCGAGCAAGCTCAAGGTCAAGTACTTCGAGAGCCCGCACGTGGCCGGACCGTCGACCGCGAGCTTCCAGCTCAACCCGCTGCGGCCCGGCAGGTACTACTTCGAATGCACGATCCACGGCCCGTCCATGTCGGGCACGCTGATCGTCCGCTAGGGAGGCGTCATGGCGATCACTGAGGTCCAACCGCCTGCGCTCGCCCCGAGGCCGTCCCCTGCCACCCGGCTGCTGGCCTGGCTGACCACCACCGACCACAAGAAGATCGGCATCCTCTACTTCTGGAACTCGTTCGCGGTCTTCGCGATCGCCGGGGTGTTCGCCCTGCTGATGCGCGCCGAGCTGGCGCGGCCGGGGACCCAGTTCCTCTCGGTGCACGCCTACAACCAGGTCTTCACCCTGCACGGCACGCTGATGATCTTCCTGTTCATCTTCCCCGTGCTGGCCGGCTTCGGGAACTACTTCGTGCCGCTGCAGATCGGCGCCCTGGACATGGCGTTTCCCCGGGTCAACGCGCTGTCGTTCTGGCTGCTGCCGGTCTCTGCGCTGACGATCCTGTCCGGCTTCCTCGCCAAGGGCGGGGCGGCGGCCTCGGGCTGGACCAACTACGTGCCGATCTCGGTGCAGCAGGGCACCGGCGAGGACCTCTGGATCGCGGGGCTGATGCTCGCCGGGGTCGCCTCGATCCTCGGGGCGATCAACTTCATCGTCACCATCCTGCGGCTGCGCGCCCCGGGCATGACCATGCTGCGGCTGCCGATCTTCAGCTGGGCCACGCTGGCCACCTCGCTGCTGGTGGTGCTGGCCACGCCGGTGATCACCGCCGGGCTGGTGATGCTGTTCGCCGACCGGCGGCTGGGGACCACCTTCTTCAACCCCGACCGCGGCGGCGACGTGCTGCTCTGGCAGCACGTCTTCTGGTTCTTCGGCCACCCAGAGGTCTACATGCTGATCCTGGCCGCCTGGGGGATGGTGAGCGAGATCATCCCGGTGTTCTCCGGCAGGCCGCTGTTCGGCTACACCGGGGTGGTGCTGTCGTTCGTGCTGATCACCGCGCTGTCGTTCAGCGTCTGGGCGCACCACATGTTCGTGACCGGACAGGTCGAGCTGCCGTTCTTCTCGGTGACGACCGAGCTGATCTCGATCCCCACCGGGGTGCTGTTCTTCAACTGGCTCGCCACCATGCGCAAGGGCAAGCTCCGCTTCGAGCCGCCCATGCTGTTCGCCCTGGGTTTTGTCGCGATGTTCCTCATCGGCGGGCTGGACGGGGTCTGGATGGCCTCGCCGGCGATGGACTTCGCCATCCACGACACCTACTGGGTTGTCGCCCACATCCACTATGTGCTGTTCGGCGGCACGGTCTTCGGGATCATGGCCGGGATGTACTACTGGTTCCCGAAGATCTGCGGGCGGATGCTCTCGCGCCGCCTCGGCCAGTGGCACTTCTGGCTGCAGCTCATCGGCTTCAACCTGACGTTCTTCACCATGCACCTGCTGGGGCTGCGGGGCATGCCGCGGCGCATCGCCGACTACGCCCCCGACCGCGGCTGGACCTTCCTCAACTCACTGTCCACCCTCGGCGCGCTCGTGATCGCCCTGGCGATGCTGGTGTTCCTGGTCAACGTGATCATCACCCTGCGAAAGCCGCGCAGCGCGCCGGCTGACCCGTGGGACGGCTTCACGCTCGAGTGGGCGACCTCCTCGCCGCCGCCGGCCCACAACTTCGACCGGCTCCCGCCGGTGCGGTCGAACCGGCCGGTGTACGACGCGCGCGTGGCGGCCCAGGCCCGAGCCGAAGGAGCGGAGGCATGAGCAGCAGCGCTGTCCCTGCCGTATCGGGCGACGAGCGCGCGGTCGCCGGCACCTCGAGCTCGGTGCTGGGCATGGTGCTGTTCGTCGCCTCGGAGTCGATGTTCTTCGCCGCCTTCTTCGGCGCCTTCGTCACCAGCTACGTGAACCAGAAGGTCTGGCCGCCGGTCAACACCCCGGCGCCGCCGCTGGGGCTGCCCACGGCCGCCGTCGCCAGCCTGGTCCTGTCGGGCCTGCTGCTCCAGGGCGCGCTCCGAGCGGGCCGGCGCGGGCTCCCGGAGCTGGTCGACCGCTGGCTGGTCCTCACGCTGGCCGCCGGCGTCGCCTCCGTGGTGCTGACCCTGGTCAGCTACTCGGAGGTGGGCTTCGGCCTCCACGCGGGCATCTTCGCATCGCTGTTCTACCTGATGACCGGCCTCGGGCTGGCGCACGTGGCCGGCGGTGTCGTGCTGCTCGCGCTGGTCGCCGTGCAGAGCCTGACCGGGCGGCTCGCTCTGGTCCGCTACCAGCCGGTCCAGGCGGCCGCGGTGTACTGGAACTTCGTGGTCGTCCTGGGGCTGGTCATCTATGTCGTCTTCTACGTCGTGACCAACACCGGCGGATAACGGGAGGGCGTCAGGTGAGGCTGTACGCGCGGGTCGCCTTGCTGCTCGGCGGCTTTCTGCTCGCCGCCGGGCTGGTCTACGGGGGGACCAACAAGGAGCGGATCGGGCTCGTGCTGCTGCTGCTCGCCGGCAGCGGCTTCGCCTACCTGGGCCTGTACGCCCGGCGGGCGGTCAGGGCGGCCGACCGCGGCGCCCAGGCCCGGGCCGCGGCCGAGGGGGGCCCAGGGGCCGAGGTGCCCGCGCACCCCCCGACCGGCGGCACCCCGACCGCGAGCACCCCGACCGAGGAGGTGCGCCCGACGATCTGGCCGCTGGTGTTCTCGCTGGCCGGCGCCGGCATCGTCGCCGGAGTCCTCGCGAGCCACTGGATCCTGCTCGTCGGCGGGCTGCTCGCCGTGGCCGCGGCCGCGGGCTGGTTCCTCGAGGCGCTCACCCAGCGGGAGCACCACTGAGGACCTGAGGACCGAGGACCCTGGGGCCTTCGGGCGCCGCGCTCAGCCCCGCAGGAGCAGGACGATGGCGAGCACCACCATCACGCCGAGGACCGCCAGGAACACGGTGGCGTGGAACTGCGTCGCGCTCGGGCTCGGCAGGTCGGCGGGGTTGCAGTCACGGCAGACCGAGCGGCCCCAGGGCACCACCTTGCCGCAGCGCATGCAGCGGTCGTTCATTTCGGTCCCCCTTCCACGCCGAGGCGGGCGTCGGTCCTGACCGCCTCCCGCTCCTCCCGCGCCAGCCAGTCCAGCAGGACCAGCCCGAGCGCGGGAACCATCACGAGCATGCCGGCCGACCCCATGATCGTGCCGGCAAGGCGCTGGTCGTCGAGGGCCGCGGGCCCCAGCGCGGCCTGGTAGCTCGGGTACAGCACCCGGCTGGTGCCCCACATGGCGAGGCCGAGGAAGCTCGCCTGCGGCATGGCCAGGAACAGGTAGAGCAGCCGCGCCGGGTGAGAGAGGCGCTTGGGGCTCGGGTCGATGCCGACGACCGGCGACCAGAACAGCACCGCGGAGACGACGTAGAGCAGGTGCTCGAGGGCGTGGACGCCGTCCGAGCGCACCGCCGCCTCGTACAGCGGGGAGAAATGGCTGACCCACAGCACCAGCGCGAACTGGGCCCAGCTCACCGGCGGCGCGGTGAGCAGCCGCACCGGCCGGCTGCGCAGCAGCGGCAGCAGCCAGCGCCGCCGGAACGCCGGGGTGGAGGCGCGCAGGGCGAGCGTGACCGGCGCGCCGAGCACCAGCAGGGGAGCGGCCACCATCGTGAGCAGCAGGTGCTGGACCATGTGGACCGACAGCCGGGTGTCGGCGTAGACGTCGACCGGCGACTGCAGCGCGAGCCACAGCACGGCCAGCCCGCCGAGGAAGCAGGCGGCGCGGTTGGCGGTCTTCCGGTCGGGCCGCCGGACCTGCCGCACGCCACGGAAATAGAGCACGCCGGAGCCGAGCAACCCCGCCGCGACCGCCGGGTCGAAGGTCCAAGCCTGCGGATGCATCCCTCTCACGCCCTCGGGCCGAGTCTAGGCCGTCGTGGTCGACCTGCCCAGCCTCCCACACCTTCACGCCCGCGTGCCGACCAGCTCGCTCCGCTCATACCCTGGGGGGCAGGGTACTTCGGGGTCAGGGCCCCGGGACCTTCGGCTCTGCCCGCGCCGGCCGCCGGTCGCCATCCTCGATGTGAGGGAGATCGCGAGGAGGAGGCGGGACATGGGCGACGCCGAGCAGGGCCTGTCGATCGCATTGTTCTCGGGGACCGACGACAAGCTCAACGCGGCCGCGCTGCTGGCAGTGGGCGCGGCGGCGCTGGGCCGCACGGTCGACGTCCTGCTGCAGTACTGGGCGCTCGACGCGTTCCGGGCCGGCAACCTCACCAAGGACCACGGCCTCGCGCCAGAGGCAGGACCTCATGGCGCCGCCGCCGTCCACCGGCTGGCGGCCGAGGGCGGCGGCCAGCACTGGAGCGCTGTCCTGGCCCAGGCCAAGCAGCTCGGCGGGGTGCGCGTGCACGCCTGCTCGCTGTCGATGGACATGCTCGGGCTGGCCAAGGACGACCTCGACCCGCTGGTCGACGACGTGGAGGGCGTGACCGCCTTCATGCTCGCCGCCGACGGCCAGCTCGTCTTCATCTAGAAAGCGGAAGGGAACTGCCATGAGCGAAGTCACAGTCGACCAGGTGATCGACGCCCGGGGAATGGCCTGCCCCGGCCCCCTGCTGTCGCTGATCGGCGCCATCCGCCAGCGCAAGGTCGGCGCCATGATCGAGGTCTGGTCCAGCGATGCGGGCTCGGCGACCGACATCCCCGCCTGGGTCACCAAGGCCCGCCAGGAGCTGGTCGAGGTCGCCGAGGGAGACGGCTTCACCCGCTTCTGCGTGCGCAAGGCGAGGTGAGCCGCGATGCCCGCCAACGTGGTGGTGCTCGGCGGCGGCGTCGGAGGGACGCTCACCGCCAACCTGCTGGCCCGCCAGCTCGGCCGTGACGTGCACGTGACCGTGGTCGACCCCACGGGGATGCACGTCTACCAGCCCGGCTTCCTGTACGCCGCGCTCGGCAAGGCCAACGGCCGCTGGCTCGCCCGCGACGAGCGGACCCTACTCCACCGCGACGTCGAGCTTGTCGTCGAGGCGGCCACGCTGGTCGAGCCCGACAAGGGGCTCGTCCGGCTCGCCCGCGGCGGCAGCCTGCCATTCGACTATCTGCTGCTGGCCACCGGCGCGCGGCTGGTCCCCGACGAGATCCCGGGCCTGGTCCAAGGCGCGCACGAGTTCTACTCGCTGCAGGGAGCACTGCGCCTGCGGGAGGCACTGCGCGGCTTCCGCGGCGGCCGCGTCCTGGTCGGCGTGGCGGGCATCCCCTACAAGTGCCCGCCCGCTCCGGTGGAGTTCACCCTCATGCTCGACCAGTACCTGCGCCGGCGGGGCGTGCGTGACAGATCGCAGGTGACGCTGCTGTCCCCGCTGAACCGGGCGTTCACCATCGAATCGGCGTCCAAGCTGGTCCAGCCCGTCATGGAGCGGCGTGGGATCGGCCTGGAGACGTTCTTCAACGTCGAGACGGTCGACCCCTCCGCGCGCACGGTCAGCTCACTGGAGGGCGACACGGCCGACTACGACCTGCTCGTGCTGGTTCCCCCACATCGTGGCCAGCAGGTCATCGAGGCCTCCGGGCTGGGGGATGCGGGCGGCTGGGTGCCGACCGACCGGGCCACGCTGGCCCACCGCGACCACGAGCGCATCTTCGCCCTCGGCGACGCGACCGACCTGCCGATCTCCAAGAGCGGCTCGACCGCGCACTTCGAGGCGCCGGTGGTCGCCAGCCGCATCGCCTCCCTGCTGCGCGGCACCGCGCCCAAGGCCAACTACGGCGGCCGGGTGATGTGCTTTCTGGAGACCGGCGACGGGCGCGCGACCGCACTGCGCTTCGACTACCAGCATCCGCCCGTCCCGCCGGCCCCGTCCCGCTTCTGGCATGCGGCCAAGTGGGCGTTCAACCGCCTGTACTGGGACACCGTCCCTCAGGGGCGCATCCCGGAGCGACGCGCTCCCAGGCGCGATACGGAGAGGAGACCGGCATGAGCACCCCTGTCACCACCACCCTCGACTTCAAAGGCCTGTCGTGCCCGCTGCCGATCGTCAAGACCGCGATCGCGATCAAGCAGCTTGCGTCCGGCGAGCTGGTCGAGGTGCTGGCCACCGACGCCGGCTCGGTCGCCGACTTCACCGCCTGGTGCCGCTCGACCGGCAACGAGCTGGTCGAGCACACCACCGACGGCGGCGTCCACCGGTTCGTCATCAGAAGGAAGTGAGCGACATGACCGACCTCGCCGCGCTGGAGTCGGCCGCGCAGGCCGCGCAGGCCAGGCAGAAAGCCGACAAGCTGGTGATCTTCACCTGGGGCGGCGACCTCGACAAGGTCTGGCCGACCCTGATCCTGGCCACCACCGCCGCCGCCATGGGGATGGAGGCGATCGTCTTCTTCACCTTCTGGGGACTGTTCCCCCTGGTCCGCAACGACGTCCGCCTCACAGGCGACAACTGGATGCAAAAGCTGCTGTCGCTCATGCACCGCGGCGGCACCGAGCACCTCAAGCTGTCGCAGCTGAACTTCGCCGGCGCCGGATCGGCGATGATGCGCAAGCTCGCCGCCGAGCACAGCGTGGCCAGCCCGCAGGAGCTGCTGGAGCTCGCCCGGGAGATGGGCGTGCGGCTGATCCCCTGCCAGATGACCATGGACCTGCTCGGCCTGTCGCGCGAGGACCTCATCGACGGGCTCGAGGAGCCCGCCGGCGCGGCCACCGCCCTGGCCGAGGCCCAGGACGCGATCACCCTGTTCATCTGACCCGCTCCACCTGGAGGTTGGTCATGCAGCTGGACGAGAGCACCCTCGCCGACGCACTGGCCCGCCTGCGCCGCGTCGAGGGCCAGGTCGGTGGGATCATCCGCATGATCGAGTCAGGCAGGGAATGCCGCGAGGTCATCCACCAGATCTCGGCGGCCTCCCGCGCGCTCGACCAGACCGGCTTCAAAATCCTCGCCTGCGGCATGCGCCACTGCCTGCGCAACCAGCAGGCCGCCGAGCAGGCCGGATACAGCCAGGCCGAGCTGGAGAAGCTCTTCCTCCAACTCCGGTAGCCACGCCGCCCGAGCAGCGCCCGCCGTGACGCGCGAGTGCGCCGGGGCGGCGGCCTGAGGATTCTCAACCGAGGGTGATCGTCTGCCCGTTGAACTTGGTGAGGTGCAGGGAGTGATCCTCGTTATAGGTGTCCAGCTGTTCGCGCAGGATGCTGATGGCGATCTGCTCGCCCAGCTCAACCGATCTGGTGTAGTCACTGCGCCAGTGCACCCCGGCCCCGTTGCGGCCGAGCGCGATGTTGCTGGCAAGCTTGTTCAGCTCGTCGCCGACGGTCAGTGTCTCGTCGCCGGCGTAGGCGCTCAGGGTTGTGCCGTCCGCGCCGGCCACGACCGCTTGGCGGACACCGGGATGACGCCGGTGGAAGGCGGGCCATGATTCCTCGAACCAGGCTTTGAGCACAGTGACACAGGCTCCCGCGACGGTTGCGTGGCCTGCCCCATAGGCTGGATGCGTCGGCGAGCCCTCGGGGAATGCCTGCGGCAGCAGGAAGCTGCGCCATCTGTCCTTCACGCGGGGCAGGACCGGGGCGTCGCGCATCTGGGTTGGGATGAAGGGATAGCGCCCCGGGTTGTGCTTCTCGAGGTGGATGAGCCCACCGTAGGCCTCTGGGCGCAGGCGACGGTGCACGAACCACTTCTGGTACCAGACGGCCTTCAGCGCGCGCGTGGCCACCTCGGTGACCAGGCTGAGGACGTGCGGGCCGCCGAAGGTGGCGAAGGGTGCCTGCTTCCCGTACCAGTTGTAGGGGTTGCCGGGGTCGATCGGCGCGCCCATGTCCAGCAGGATTAGACAGGCGTTGAGGTAGGCCTCGTAGAGGGCGTCGAAGTGGACGTAGTGGCTCAGGTCACGAAGGTTGCGGAGGTGGCGCCGCTCAGGGTCGAGGTCTTGCGTGGGGTTGGGCTCGCGCACCTCCCCGTTCTGGACGTCGAGCCAGTCGTTGATGTCGGTCACGTAGTCAGTGTCCGGCCGCTTGGTCTGCTGCCGCTGGCTGATTGTGAGCGTGCCGAACCTGGCGTCGTGGAGCAGGAACTGCGACAGGTAGGGTCCTCGCCGGTCCCCGGGTGTGAAGCCGCGGAAGAGGGTGTCGGGGGTGAACGGCCGCAGGCTCTCGAAGCCCGGCAGCTCGTTGAGCTCCGCGACCGCGGCAGCGATGTCGGTGTTGCTGCTGTAGTCGCCGAAGTCGACGTCCCGGCACAGGGCCATCCAGTACAGCTCCACCATCTCGCTGGTCGCCTCGGGACTGTCCAGCCGGGGAGGCGGTGCGAGCGTGACGGCCTGGGCGTCCAGGCCCTCCAGGTCGAAAGCCAGGCCAGCCTGGGGGCTTGTCAGCTTGCGCCACTTGTCGGGAGCATCCACACCCGGGATGATCGCCTCGAAGTCGGCGGCCTTGCCGCTGCACAATGCCCTTGTCAACGACGCGTAGGCGGCGGGCTCCACTTCGCCAAAGTTCGCCTGGTCGCATGAGTGCGGCAGGCCCTTGCTGTAGCTGGCGACCTTCGTAGCGTAGAGGTTCTCCTCGCCGTTGCTCACGTGATCTGGGTGGACTTCGGCGAAGGCCCGGTCGGCGAGATCATACCGAAGCTCGCTGGCCTGAATGCGGCGGTTATTACGCATGAGCTCCTCCTTCAAGCAATGACGGTCGCGCTGAGCGAGCGCGAAGGTCGGTAGCCCTTGTCGCCTCCCCGGCACCCTCGCGATGTCCACAATCTCCTTGAGCGGGCCGGTGACTGAATGGTGTGCACATGCAGCAGACGAGGGGTCTGTGAGGTTGAGATAGTCTCACTTGATCTTATAGTTAATGTCAAGAGAATCAATCCTAAAGATCATTAGATACGGAAACAGCTAAATATACGGAACAGCGGCTTTGTACCCAACAATGCCGATGCCTGCATCAGCGGCTTGTTCCTCAGGCCGGTGACCACCACCAGATCGGCAGCGACCACGGGAGCGGTGATGCCGTGCGCCGCGTCGAACCGTGACCCACCCCTTCCCGTGGAGTTCGAGTCGCCGCACTATCGAACAAAGGTTCGAGTAGTCAGTCACGCAATGACGCTTCAGTCGTTTTAGCGCATTGCGCTACGGTATACCTCCAGTGCTGAGACTCTGGCTTCGATATAGGAGAGACGGCAGGGAGCTTCCATGAGCGACGTTGCGCGAGAGCGAGAAGTGGGGGCTACGGCGGATGCGACAGCCCAGCTCCGGCTGCGCAAGGTCAAGGCGGCCGTCAGGGCTTGGACGGGCCAGCTCATCGATCTCGGCGGACGGAACACGCTGCTGTACTACAAGGATCTCAAGCAAGGAACCCTGGACCTCGGTCCCGATTCGCGGGCGGAGCCGGTGGCTCTGGACGCGCTGCTCGGGTCCCGCACGGTCCGCCTGTCCGAGATGTTCGATCCTGAAGCCCTCGCGGGCACGGCTCGCCGTGTCCGCACGATCCGTGCAAAGGCAATGGAGAACTTCGAGGAGAGGGGCCTGCGGACGCTCTATCTGGCCTGGGCGATGGCCACTTGGGAGAATCCCCGAGGGACGGCGACTCCGGCCGCCCCGGTGCTTCTCCGCCTGGCCGACCTCGCCCCTCGAGGTGGCGCCAGCGAGGACTTCGACCTGTCTCTGCCCGGCGAATGGGAGATCAACCCGACGCTCCTGCACCTGCTCGACGTCGACCACGGCGTCAAGCTCGAGGCTGAGGACCTGCTGGACCTGCTCGACGAGAACGCCGAGCCGCCCGATGCGTCCGCTGTCTTCGAGCGGCTGACAAAGGCAACATCTTCGGTCGCGGGATTCGCTATCAACGACCGGGTCGTCCTCGGCAACTTCAGCTACGCGAAGCTGCCGATGGTCAAGGACCTGGAATCCGCCACGGAGGCCCTTGTACAGAACGAACTCATCTGCGCGATCGCCGGGGACGAGGCTGCGAGGGACGCAGTGCGGAGCCGCCATCCGGATGTAAGCCTGGACGAGCCGGACCACACACCGGTTGCCGACGAGTTCCTGGTACTCGATGCGGATGCGAGCCAGAGCTACGTGATCAACGCCGTTGTGAAGGGCGCCGATCTGGTCGTCGAAGGCCCTCCCGGCACGGGGAAAAGCCAGACGATCGCGAACCTCATTGCGACCTTGGCGGCGCGCGGGCAACGAGTCCTGTTCGTCGCCGAGAAGCGCGCCGCGATTGATGCCGTTCTCGACCGCCTCCACAACGCCGGCTTGGCCGACCTCGTGCTCGATCTCCATGACGGGGCCGGGTCACGGCGCAAGCTGGCCCAAGATCTCTCCCACGCCCTCGCGGAGGTGGGCCGTGTCCCGTTACCGAACATCGCCGAGCTGCAAGACAAGCTCGTTCGCTATCGGGACGAGCTGGTCGAGCGAACGGCCGCTGTTCACAACGAGCGGCAGCCTTGGGGACTCAGCGTCTATGAGGTGCAGTCACGGCTGCTTGGCCTCGGCCCGGAGGTGCGAAGTGACCAGCGCTTGCGCGGGGACATCCTGGTGTCGCTCGATCGCGCGGCAATGGCACAGGCCCGCGCGGATCTCGAAGCGTTCGTGGGCTTGGGCGGGCTGGTTCTCTCAGTGGCCGATCGGCTTGCGCAGCCCCGCTTGGCGGCCGGCGGCCTGGAGCCCGTCTCGGGCGGGAATCTGAGCCCGTGGGCCCAGGCATTCGTGGCAGGGTCAGTGACGAGCGCGGAAGCCGCGCAGTCCGCGTTGGAGGCGGCGTCCACGCTGGCGGGCCACACCCTGCCCTCGACCACCGCCCGACTCAACGGTGTCCTCGTCGAGTGCAGGCTGGGCGCACCTCCCAGCCTGGATGTCTGGTCACAGGTATTCGCGCTCCTCGAAGGCGTGAGCGTCACGCTGACGGAGTTCGACGACAAGATCTTCGAAGAAGACCTGACTGCATTGGCAAACGACCTGGCGCCAGCCGCTCGCGGCCCGCTCGCGCGATTTGGAGCTCGGCTCGCGAACCCCGCCTACCGGAAAGCGCAACAACGAGCACGCGCCCTCAGCAGGAATCGACCACGCAATATAAAGGCCCTGCACCGCGCAATCGTCGATGCATCCCGGCAACGGGAGATATGGCGGAGGCGCTCCTTCGATGGCGGAGCGCCGCGCCCACCGAGCCACCTGGCGAGCGTGAAAGCGGCGTACGAACAGCTCGCGACCGAGGTTCGCGCGCTCAACGCCTGGGTGGGCTGGCCGCTGGATGGTCTGGACCTGGAGGGGTTGTCGATGCAGCTGTCGAGCCTGATCGCCGACAAGGCCACGTTGTACCGACTGCCGGAACTACACAGGCTGAAGACGGGACTCGCCAGGCGCGGCCTGTCAGCCCTGGTCATGGAGATGGCGTCCCGAAATCTCGCCGTCGACCAGGCGCTGGAATGCCTTGAGTACGTCTGGCTGAGCTCGATCCTCGAGTCGGTGTCCCTGGCCGATCGGACCGTCGGCACGTTCGACGGTGAGGCGCTCCGCCGCACGGTGAACAGGTTCCGCCTCGCCGACGCCCAGCATATCGAGACTGCCCCAGTGCGAATCCGCCGTGCCGTGGCCGAGCGGGTTACTCGCGTGCGCGACGACTACCCTCGGGAGTCCGATGTCATCGAGCACCAGGCCCGCCTCAAGCGGAAGCACATGCCCGTTCGGGATCTGTTTCGAGCGGCGCCTCACGTGTTGGCGGCGCTGAAGCCCTGCTGGGCCATGAGCCCCCTCGTGGTATCGCAACTGTTGCCGCCAGAGCGTCACTTCGATGTCGTGATCTTCGATGAGGCCTCACAAGTCACACCGGCTGACGCGGCAGGCGCCTTGCTCCGCGCCCACCGAGCGGTGGTCGCCGGAGATCCGCATCAGCTGCCGCCGACGAGCTTCTTCGTGGCCTCTGGTGGCGGTGAGGATGACGAAGAGCTTGAGGAGCTCGAGGGCGCTGCCCCGCTCACGAGCAACCTGGAGTCGGTCCTCGACGTGATGGGCGCACTGCTGCCACCACCGAAGGGGTCAAGGAATCTGGGCTGGCACTACCGGTCGCGCGACGAACGTCTGATCGCCTTCTCGAACGCACAGCCGAACCTGTACGACTTCTCGCTCACGACGTTTCCCGGCGTGACCGGCGAGGACTGCTTGAGCCACCTGCTGGTCCCATTCGTCCTTGGACGCGTGGGACAAGAGGAATCCGTGTCGGATGAGGTCGCCGAAGTCGTCCGGCTCGTGGCGGATCATGCCTGGCTGCGTCCCGAGGAGAGCCTCGGGGTCATCGCCATGGGCATCAAGCATGCGAACAGGATCTCTGAGGCCATCCGCCGAGCGCGGATCGACGACGAAGCCCTCGATTCCTTCCTGGACGAGAGCCTTCACGAGCCGTTCTTCGTCAAGAACCTGGAGCGGGTGCAGGGCGACGAGCGCGACGCGATCATCCTTTCGATCGGCTACGGCAAGAACTCGGAAGGCCGCCTCCTCTATCGGTTCGGCCCGTTGAACAACGAGGGTGGCGAGCGCCGACTCAACGTGGCCATCACCCGAGCACGGAACCGGATGACAGTGGTGAGCTCGTTCTCCGCGGCCGATATGGACCCCAGCAAGCTCCGCGCCGAGGGCGCGAAGATGCTGTGTCGCTATCTCGCCTATGCGGAGAGCAAGGGCTCTGAGCTGGGCAGCGTCGCGATCGACAAGCCAGAACTCAACCCATTCGAGCGTGACGTCCGGGATCAGCTGGTGGCCGCCGGCATCCCGCTCATCGCCCAATACGGCTGCTCGGGGTATTGGATCGACTATGCGGCGCAGCATCCCACCAAGCCCGGTCGAATGGTGCTCGCGATCGAGTGCGACGGCGCCAGCTACCACTCCTCCGCCACGGCCCGTGACCGGGACCGGCTTCGGCAGGAGCATCTGGAAAGACTCGGGTGGACGTTCCACCGGATCTGGTCATCCGAGTGGTTCTACCATCGGGAAGCCGAAGTCGGCCGCGCCGTTGCCGCCTACCAGGCAGCCGTCGCCAAGGCAGACGCCTCGGTTACCGTCCCGGCCGCACTTGCCCACCGCATCGCCGCCGATGATCCCCCCGCAACCTCGCTGGGGCCCGCGCCAGCGAGGTCAGGGCCGCCTGTACTGCCCGGAAGGCCCATCAATGACTACAGCCACCCAGAGCTGGTAGCGGTCATTCGATGGATCGAGTCCGACACCCTGCTCCGGACCGAGGAGGAGTTGCTCGAATCGGCGATGACATACCTCGGCTTCTCGCGAAAGGGCTCTCGGATCGTGGCGGCGATCAACGCAGCGATTGCGGAGGTGCGGCGGGGAGTCCAGCCGCTCATGCCGCCGCCGCGGCCCCCTCGGCCTCGTTCGCCCCGACGGACTTCTGGACGTACGCACCGTGGAAGGCGGCGGCGGTATGGGTAGCGATTGGGACAAACTAGTCTTGTGCAGCCTGCTTGAATAGCTCAGGATGGGCGCCGCCTACCATTCAGCCCGTCTCGCCGCGCGACTTGCCCCAGTCCATCCAACCTCGCAGACGGCTTCTGGGCGGATCATCGACTCGTCGATAGGACCTCCCGGAGGAGGAGAGCAGTGAAGCTCCCGGTCGTCCGCGGCATTCGGTTGCTCGGCATTCGGTTGCTCGTCGCGGTTGTGACCTCCACCGTGCTGTTCATACCGCTCGGTGCACAGGAGGAGGCGGCCGCCGCCACGGTCCTGCGCGTTCCCCAGGACCATCCGACGATCCAGGCAGCGATCGATGCGGCCGTGAGCGGCGACACCGTCCTCGTTTCGCCTGGGACGTATGTGGAGCGTATCGATTACCGCGACAAGGAGATCACGGTCGAGAGCACTGACGGACCCGCCACCACGATTATTGACGGGAACCAGACCGCGGGCGTCGTAAGAATGGTCGCGGGCGCGGGCCAAACGCCCGTCCTGAGAGGATTCACGATCCGAAACGGATTCGATACCGCCTCCGTCGGCGGCGGTGGCGTCTTCACCTCCGGTGGCCCCGCCCTTATCGAGGGAAATTGGGTGAGTGGCAACGTCAGCTGTTCCGGAGGCGGAATCAACGCACAGTTCTCGGCTGCCACGATTCGCGACAACATCGTCTCCGACAACCGGCCGAATTGTGAGGGCGGGCTCGGTGGCGGCGGTATTCTCGCCTCAGGCGCCGGCACCGCGCAGGTGTTGAACAACGTGATCAGAGGAAACGTTTCGGGCAGGGACGGCGGGGGCATCAGCCTTTGGGCGGCTGGCACGCCCACGGTCTCTGGCAACGTGATCAGCAACAACTCCATGAGCATCGGGGTCGGTGGCGGAATCTCGCTGGTCAACCAATCAGATGCCCTGATTACGAACAACTTCATCGTTGGGAACAGCGCAATCTATGGAGGCGGGATCGCGTGGCTCGTACCCTTCGGGCCACCGGGGCCGACCGTCGTGAACAACACGATCGCAGGCAACAGCGCTCTGCGCGGCTCAGCGGTGCTCGCCGACGGGTTCGATGCCGCGACGAAGCTCACCAGCAACATTTTGGTGGGATCTGGCTCGCAGACCGTGCTCGAGTGCGCGGCCAGTAACGATCTCAACCCGCCCCTGATCGCGTACGACGACGTCTTCAACACTGACTCCGGTCCGGTCTACGGCGGGATCTGCACCGACCAGACCGGGCAGAATGGGAACATCTCTGCCGATCCGCTGTTCATAGATTCTGCCGCAGGTGATGTACACGTCCGGGCGCGCTCACCTGTCGTCGACGCTGGACTCAACGTCGGCGCGCCGGCGACGGACATCGACGGCGACCCAAGGCCCCTGGACGGCAACGGCGACGGAGTCCCCGTGGTGGACATTGGCGCTGATGAGGCCCCCGCCGGGGACACGACGCCACCAACGATCACGTGCGCCGCGACCCCCAGTGTTCTCCGGCCGCCCAACCACGAGCTGCGGCAGGTGAGCGTGGACCTCTCGGCCAGTGACCACTCCGGCTCGGTGGCAGTCACGCTGGTCTCGATCACGAGCAGCCAACCGGACAGCGGGCTCGGCCGAACGGACGTGCCCGACGACATCCAGGGCTGGAGCATCGGCATGGACGACAGGAGCGGCCTTCTGCGGGCCGAACGGTTCAGGACATCCCGCATCTACACGCTCACGTACCGGGCCGAAGATCCGGCGGGGAATACAGCCAGCTGCCAGACGACGGTGACGGTGCAGTAAGGAAGCGGAACACGTCCACTGCGGTGCGCAGCGCATCCAGCGGGTCGACCGGTTTGGCGGGGTCGATCGGCGCCCGCGCCTTGCCAATGAGGTCAAGGGCATAGGCCATGATCGCCCGTGCGCGGTCGACCAGGGGCTGCGGGCAGGCTTCGGCGTTGTCGCTGCGAACGGGACGAGCTGGATCGCCACCCCACCCCCTGCGGCCGGCCCTCCTGACAGCGGGTAAAGCGACCGCGACGCAAGCTCGAGCTCGCATGCCATATCAAGATCCCTGCGCCCGCAGGTGGTATTCGTCATTGCTGGAGGTCAGGCGGCTGCCCGGTGATGGTGAGGGCCAGCTCCTGGTGTCGCGTTCCCCGCCGGATGCGGACGGTGACCTGGCCGGCGTCGCGGGCCAGGGCGATGGCGCGGTCCAGGCTGCCGGAGGACCTGACGGGATGGCCAGCCACCGCCATGATCACATCGCCCGGCCGCAGCCCGGCGGCTGCCGCCGGGCTGCCCGGATCCACGTGGTCGACGGGCACTCCGGCGGACGGGCGATGCGCTTGCGCCGTTTCTGGTGGTGCGGGCCTAGAGCGTGCGCCAATGCGGAGCCCGACCGCGCGCGCCGGGGTCTGGCTGGCGGGCGCGCCCTCGAACGACAGCAGCAGCCTGCGCAATAGCCTGGCGAGGCTGGCCTGCTCCTCAGTGGACAGTGCGCGTAGCAGGTCTTCCTCGTTGGCCAGGTGGGCGGGTGCAGCGTCGTCGAAGCGCTGCTGGCCGCGATCGGTCAGACCCACGACGCTCACCCGCCGGTCGGCGGGATCGGCCTGCACCCTCACCAGCGAGTCATCTTGCTCCAGGCACGGGTGCTCACCAGCTGGCCCCGGGTGAGCGCCCGGAGGAACGCGGCGAGGTCTGCTGCGGTGCTCACCAGCCCACCGCCCGCCCAGTCGACCGTCGGATCCATGTCGGTGATGTCGTGCCCGTCGAAGTCGTGGGAGGCGATATCGCGGCGGCGGGGTGCCTCGTCGCTGCTCTCCAGCCACGTGTCGGCCATGCCGGCCGGGTCCAGCACCAGATCGCGGTACGCCACGTGGAGCGGCTGGCCGGAGAGCGCTTCGATGATGAGCCCGGCGAGCAGGAAGCCGGTATCGGTGTAGGAGCGGGCCGTCCCTGGCGGCGACGACGGCGGCTCGCCGGCCACGGCCAGGTTGACGAGATCGTGAGGCGTAAACCGCCGCCGGCCGCCGCCGTGTCGCACCGCGTCCAGGATTGGCGGCTGCGAAAAGAAGTTCGGTAATCCGCTGGTGTGATCCAGCAGCTGTCGGAGGGTGATGGCGGCACCGTAGGCGCGCCCCTGACTGTCGTGGAACCGGACGACGACGTCCCTAGGGAGGTAACGACCGGTCGGGTCATCGAGCCGGCAGCGGCCCCGATCGGCCAGCGCCAGCAGGGCGGTGGCCGTCATCATCTTGGTGACACTGGCGATCCGGAAGGCCACCTCGGCGTCCAAGCCGGCACGGTCGTCGCGGTGGGTCGTCGCAGCCCGGTCCAACCCTCGGGCCAGCGGGGAGTCTGGACCCGGAGAAGGCACCGGTGAACCCCCGGGAGCAGCCGGCCAGCGGCGGTCTCGGCGACCAGCCCATCGAGTGCAGCGGTCCAGCTCACACCGTCAGCAGCCGAGTTGCTCATGGAGCTCGACCACCTGGGTGAAGCGGGAGGCGCTCTGGCCGATCGGCTCCAGCGGGCGAGCCCCTCGTAGCTGCTTCTGCTGGTCGAGAATCCGCCACTCACGGCGGCGGCCCGCACCACAGACAGACGGACCGCATCGGACCCGCCCAGCTGGTCCGCCGAAGGGACCGATCGGAGTGGCCAAGCCGGGGATGGATCGGGCGACCTCGCCTGTGAGCTCGACCGGCTCGCGGCGCTCCCACATAGGCGAGGTCAGCGAGCCTGCACCGCTTGCTTTTCTTGCGTCGCCGGTAGCTCGGTGGCAGGGTGCCGCTAATCCACGCGGAACGTCAGCAGAGCAGAAGGACCACCCTCATAGGCTAATCGGTCCTGGTCAGCACCCTGGGCATGTCGCCGCTCCTCCAGCGCATGGGCCACCATGAAAGCGCAGCAGCCGCGACCTGGATGCCTGGGGTGGGGCGTTGGATGGAGATACGACCAGGAGGTAGTGATCATGCAACACCACGCTCGACCCGACCCGCCGATGCCAGCCCAGTCGTTCCCGACCGACCCCTCCGGGCTACCCGAGGCTGGCCCGCCGGCGCTGCTGGAGCTGGCCGACGGTGACACCCTGGACCTTCAGGTCAGCCCGGTGGCCAAGCGCCTTGGCGACACCACGGTCCGGATGCTGGGCTACAACGGCTCCATCCCCGGCCCCACCCTCAAGGTCCAGCAGGGCACCGAGATCATCGTCCACGTCACCAACCAGGGGGATCTGGACACCACCGTGCACTGGCACGGGCTGCGGCTGGAGAACCGCTATGACGGCGTGCCGCACGAGACCCAGGCGCCCATCCCGGTGGGCGGGGAGTTCACCTACCGCATCCAGTTCCCGGATGCGGGCCTGTACTGGTACCACCCCCACATCCGCGAGGACTACACCCAGGAGCTGGGCCTGTACGCCAACATCCTGGTCGTCCCCTTCGAGCCCGACTACTGGCCGGCGGTTAATCGCGAGGTCGTCTTGACCCTGGACGACCTGCTGCTGGAGGACGGCAAGATCGCCCCGTTCAGCCCCACCGAGACCAGCTACGCGGCCATGGGCCGGTTCGGCAACCAGCTGCTGATCGCCGGCGACCCCGACCTGGCGC